>OLRK01001025.1_pt1 | contig 26579 bp, 20 predicted proteins | sample 1672911 | NCBI WGS metagenome assembly OLRK01 (sample SAMEA3136736, study PRJEB25190) | human gut metagenome | biome: human gut; feature: human-associated habitat; material: faeces | place: Austria | collected 2013 | reverse complement strand
ACCAACGACCTCACCCTTATCAGGGGTGCGCTCTAACCACCTGAGCTACAGGCCCGTCTCCATCGAATTGCTCATTTATAATACCATCGCATATTCTATATGTCAACAATAAATTTTACTTTTTTTCATCTCTTCTTAAAAAAGTTAAAAATGCACCGATATAGTGCATTTTTAACTTTATCGCGACTGCTTCTTCTTTAACAGAATGAGCAAGATATACCCTGATATGGTCGTCAAAATAATAAACGGCAAGACCGAGTTCGACATTCCCGTTTCAACAAACGGCTGATTTTCAAAAGTGATTCGACAAATGCCCTCTTTGCTGTTTTCTTCGTTAATTTCTATTTTCCTTGCCTTCCCGTCCAACAGATATCCTTTCGGAGCTTTTATTTCTTTGATGTAATACGTTCCGTAAGGATGATCGTCAAAACTGATCGTAGCATTACCGGCATCCGAATACACCTTTTGCAGCAGTTTTGTACATGCCGCATCCTCATACAGTGCAAACGCAAAGTCCCCAGCCTTGATTGGTTCTCCACTCTTTGCATCTGTCTTCACAAGAACCAGGTCAATTAATATCTGTGCGTTTTTCATTGCAACACGAGCTCCGCTTTCCGCAACAAATTCTATATCTTTTCCCAGGCAATATCCGTATGGAGCTGTTTTTTCACGAAAAATGTATGTTTTTCCTTCTGTCAGTCCGTAAATCACATGCGGTTCCAAAGATGATACCCATTGTTCAACAACTTTCTGTGTTTCTTTGTCAATCACTTCCAAAGCTGCTCCTGCAACCATATTCTCACCGGATGCATCTACTTTTGCAAACACCATATCTGTCGGTTTGTTCTCTATCGTTCCTTCAAGCTCCACCGTTTTGATTTCTGAACCCTGATAAGATGCATCAAACTGAAGTTTCTTTTTAGATCGTATATATCCCTGCGGTGCTTCCAGTTCATATACATAATAAGATCCCAGCGGGAAATCAGAAGTAAAGATGATTTCCCCCTCTATTGCCTTTTGGGTTTCAATCAGATCGTCCGCTTTAAGAAGCAGTTTCCCGTCAGCACTGACAATATCCTGCGATGCATACAGTCCAAACGATCCCCCGTTCAGTTTCTCTCCCCCACAATGCTTCAGTACTTTGATACGAATATCCTGTTTCTCATTTTTGATCGTTATGCTTTTTAAGACAACTGCCTTATTTTCTCCCTCATAGGCAAGTTCCACATCGTAACTTTCATCATTTAATACGAAGCCGTCAGGTGCTTCGATTTCCTTCACCTGATAATGTCCCAACGGCAAAAGTCTGGATACAGCTGTTCCATCTTTGTCTGTTGTGATCGTGTCAACAACGTCCCCTTCCGCATACAGGATCACACCGTCCTGAGAAGGATCCATGATATTTTGACCAGCGATGATCTGTACGCACATCCCCGGAATGCTTCGCTCTTCATAAACAAACTTTCCTCCAGCATAATCCGTCAAGACTTTTCCGCGTTTCACCACACTGATCTGCCCATATACTCGTTCATCAATTCCGGTAATTTCGATCTTTTGGTCGTTTTCTTCGACTGTGACAGGATATCTTGTTTCATCTAAAAGATAGCCATCCGGAGCTTTTATCTCTTTTACATAATATGTACCGAAACGAAGTTTCTCACTGACTGCATACCCTTTTGACAAAGTCGTCATCCTCATGATTTCCTCGTCTGTCTTTGCATCATAAATGCCGTAAACCGCTCCTGCCAGCTGTTTTCCGCTATCCTTGTCCGCTTTTCGAAGCAGTACTTTCCCTTTCTTCCACTTATTCACCGCCGTAAACAACGCTGTTTCGTTTTTTTCGACAATGACCTCATGAACGATTGGATCCAGGACCAAATGATCTGGAACCGAGACTTCTTTCACATAATAGGTACGGCAAGACAGCTGATCGAGAAGCACTGTACCGTCACGTCCCGTCGTATAAGTACCGATTGGATCGCTCATATCCTTGTTTGTTGAAATAACAAACGAAGTGTCCGCCACCATGTTCCCGTCTTCATCCTGCTTGGCAATTTTCAGAGTTCCATAGTGATTCACCGTAATTTTAAGGCTCATGTTTCTTTGATCCGATACCTTGAAAGGAACCACATTCTGCGATGTCTTAGAAGAATACAGGATCGAAGCTCCCTCGTATCCTTTCTTGACCAGCTGATAGATGACCTCTCCCTGAGCAGCTGCCGTTTTCGACGCACTGATGGTCAAGCTGTCTTTGTTTTTCGTCACCGTGATTCCTTCACTTTTTTGTTTCAGTGAATAATAAGAAAACACACGATTGGTATCTGTCAGCGTGATTGATTTCCCGGCATCCACACTGACCGTATCCTGATCAAATGAAGGTGATTTTTCAAACAGCAAACTGGTTTTTGCCTTAATTTCCGCCTTCTTTTTCGCATATCCTGTAAAAGAGGTCTCATTGATCTTTGCCCCCAGCAGCTCCCAGATCATAAACTGTACTGCCAGATAATCTTCATCCGTTTTCTCAGATAGCTCCCAGCCGGCATACACAAGGTGTTCCATGGCCAATTTATCCTGATGCGTATAGTCGGAGACCGTATATTCTGCATTCTCATTCAGCAAAACGCCCGGCTGCACGCAAAATGCCGTTTCATTGTCTGCCAGGATATAATTGGTATGACTGCCCCATACCGAATATCCGTCAGATGAAGTGACTCGATAAGAATAATTAATTTTCTTTCCCAGTTCCACCTTCGCGGCAGCCTGTACAGGCGTTATATTCATTCCCGCAAACGTCATGACAACGGTCATGAACCCAATGATCATTCGCTTTATGATGATCTTTCCTTTTTCCATATCATTTCCTCCTTTTCATTCATACAGCGCGCACCCTTTCTGAGTACCGCCTGCTCTATGCTTTCTCATACGCCAAAAAACAATAAGTTCCCTGATTTTCATAAATAAAAAAGCGGCTCCCGCACCCTGTTTCAGATGCAGAATACTCCGCTTTTTTTATATTGAATTTTTCGGAAAGACCTAGTTCAAGTTTGTCTCATGCGATAATTTTATTTCTCTTTTTGAGATGCTTTCCTTTTTCTCATAATAATGAGCAAAGATGTGCCTGCTACTGCAAATAATCCAGTAAATGCTGCAGTTTGATTTGTTGCTCCTGTATTCGTTGAATCTGCTTCTCCTTCTACATTATTTTTCAACACAAGCTTCTTCATTGAATCATTCAATGCTTTTTCTGCTGCGTCTGCTTCTTCCTGAGTTGCTGCTTCATCTTTCAATACTTTTTCTGCATTACTTATTGCATCTCTCAATGACTGTGCACTTTCCTTTGTATATTTACTAAGATCATATCGTTTAGCTTTTTCGATTGCTTCTTCCAAAGCTGTCAGATCTGCTTTTACACGTGCTGCAAGACGAGCTTCTCTCAATGTAGCTGCAGCTTCATCAACTGCTTCCTGAGTAGCTGTTGCATCTTCGAATACAGCCTTAGCTGCTGCCAGCTTGTCAGCCAGTCCTTCTACTGTAGATGGTTTGTAGTCATCGATGTTTGCAACGATGATTTCAGCCAATCCGATCTCGTATTCAAGAGCAGACTTGTCAACAATATCTGTCTTTTCAAGGCCGGCAATTGCATCAGTAATTGCTGTGATTGCATTAGATACTTCAGTTGTAGTTGCATCATCATTAGCAGCTACTTTTTCACCGGCAGCGATTGCATCTGCCAGAGCCTGGAAGCTTTCAGCTGTGTATCCATCAGCAGTAATCTTCTTAGCTTCAGCGATTACAGCTTTCAGCTCATCTTTATTAACGATTTCATACAGTTCCTGAACTGCCTTAGTGATTGCAACATCAGCTGCCTTCACTTCTTCAACAGTAGCTTCCGGATCTGCTACAACCGCTTCAGCAGCAGCGATAGCTTCTTCCAGTTTCTTCAACTGTCCCGGACGTACGTTTTCTGCGTTAGCAAGTTCTTCTTTACCGTAATCGATCGTGTACTGGATATATGCTTTCCAATCATCGATGTCCATTGCATTCTGCAGACCCTGCATTGCTTTGCTCAGGTTAACCATAGCTTCAGCCACAGCAACTGTGCCTGCATTTTCTGGTTCACTGATCAATGCGTTTGCAGCCTGGATCGCAGCGTCAACTTCTGCGAAGTCTTCTTCAGCATATTTATCGCGTAATTCTTCAGCCTTAGCAACCTGTGCTTTCAGAGAGTTCAAAGCACCTTCGCTTGCTCTTGCAACCAATGCTTCTTTTGTAGCAGTCAGTGTAGCCAGAGCATTGTTGATGACTGCAGCTTCACTGTCTTCTGTTACTTCCTTAGCAGCAGTTAATGCAGCTTCGAATGCTGCCCAGCTGTCTGCTGTATAAGCATCAGCAGATAATTTCTCTGCTTCAGCAATAGCAGCCTGCAGGTCTTCAAAGTTTCCGCTTTCTCCAACAGGCAGACCATAGAAATTCATTTCAGCACATGATGCATACGCATTTGGAGTATCACCGAGAGATTCGATAGCGATGAACTTAACATAACGAGCATTTACTGTATCGAACTTGATTTCTTTTGCAACTGTTGGTTCAGTCAGTTCGTTACCATCATTTTCGAAGTATCCTTCAACAACCGGTGTGAATGTTTCGTTGTCTGTACTTACTTCTACACGATAATGAGTAACATGACCGTTGTGGCTTCCCTGACGAGGCAGATAGTCTACCTGTTCCAGTGCGTATTCAGCACCCAGGTCAATTGTAAAGTACTGTGGCAGTTTATAGCCAGTGTAGTAGTTTGAATGCCAGATTGTATCTGGATTGTCATCGAGTACATTGCTTGCATGTTCCTGCTCAGCAGCACTGCAGCTTGACTCGTCAACATATGTCATTCCTTCATGAGAGATCAAGTTCTCGCTTGAAGGCTGATCGACATTAGATCCCTTGAATTCAAGAGCTACACGTGCAGTCTTGATTGCGATTACTGCAGTATCCAGATCGTTCTGAGTAGCTTCTGGATCTTCAAGGATAGCTTTTGCCTGATCTACAGCATTCTGTAATTTTGCCCAAGATTCTACAGTGTACAGGTTCTGATATAATCCGTTGACTGTTTCAAGTTCTTCGTTCAACGCTTCATCGTTCAATCCTGTTTCAACAGACACTTCCCAAGTAGCAGTATATTCACCGTCTTCAGAAGTTGCTGTTAATGTTGCAGTACCCTCAGCAAGACCTTTTACAAGGAATACATATTTAGACTCCATAGGAATCTTTGTAACAGAAACAACGTCTGGGTTGCTGCTTGTTACATTATAGAATGGGTTAGTAGCATTACCAGGAGCAACTGTTGCTGAAACTTCGCCCATTGATCCGACTTTCAAAGTCTTCACGCTGCTGTCATCGAAGCTGATGCCAGTTGCTTCAACTGCAGAATCTTCTTCAACAACGATTTCATACAGAGACAGCATACGGTTATCTTCTGTACCAGTCTGAGATCCAGTTGCAGTACCGTCAGCTGTGATTGGTGTCCATACCAGCTTAGTCACTGTCTGATTAACTTCAAATGTTGGATTGCTTCCGTTTACAACATCAGATTCGTAAACCACTTCATCTCCGTTGTATGCAACCAGTTTGCTTGTCTTCAACGCACCGTTACCTGCATTACGAGCGTAAATCGTTACATTTGTCAACTGACGTGCACCATCAAGACCGATATTGAAGTCTGTTGGTAACATTACTTCTGCAGGAATGTCTTTATCTGCATAATACCACTTAAATTCAGCCATTTCACCGGAAGTCAGACCATCAAACATAATGTCTTTCCAGTTGCTCTGCTGCCACAGAGTAGATCCGGTATTGTTTTCCATATGCTCGTTAGTGAATGTAATTTCAGAAATTCCATCACCTGGAGTCAATACTTTATGAGTTTCCGGTACGGAAGGTTTCTGTGTCAGGTCGATGATTGCATCTGTTGTGCTCATATCCTGTCCAACCAGAATAGCCTTAGTAGCATTACGAGACTCATCCCAAGTAAAGTCAGCATTTGCTTTGATTGTCATTGTAGCGATCGTTCCAGTACCGTTGATCAGATCCTGTGCACCAACATTAGTGAATACAGTCCATGTATCTCTAGCACCTGCAGAGTGTGTACGGTTCTTAGAGAAGTTCTTCATGAATGCTGTACTGATTGATGCAGAACCAGGGTTTTCAACATTATACAGAGAAACATCTTCAGGGAATGCAACGCTGAATGCATTTACATTCTTCAGACCGATACCATAGATATCAACTGTAACAAGGTCACCGGCCTTGATGTCTGTCTTAGAAGGAACAAGAGTGATCTTACCTTCTACGCCTTCAGCCGGATCAGAAATACCATCGTTCAGCATAGCTGCAACATATGACAGGTCATACGCATCGATTTCATCGTTGCCATCGATGTCGCCGCCAACGTTCTTGATGTATTCGAAGTCCTTATCTGTTGTATTCAGACCAATGTAGTTTTCGTAGAATGTCAAATCGTTTTCATCGATTGTACCAGAGTTATTAACATCACCGACTAATTTACCATCTGTCTTATCTACTTTGTATACCAAGATTTCACTTGCAGAGAAGAATCCGCCAACGCTTGCACGAGGAATAAAGCGTACATAACGAGCAGTTGTTCCCTTCATGTCGACAGTCTTCGTAGTAGCATCACGGTTGAAGTTATAAGTCTGAGGATCGCTCCAATGGATACCGTCGATACTTGTAGAGATTTCCATCTGCGTTACAGTACCGTTTCCAGCATCTGTACGAGGATAGTATTCGATCATATCCAACTGATATGATTTACCATAATCAACTGTCAAAGCTTTACCGAGATCGCCGCCGCCGGAATGGAATCCGCCGTCACCGCTCTGGAATTCATGGTCGAATGCCAAATTAGCTGTACGATTACTGTAAATTGTACCTTCCCAATCAATGTCAGTTGGTGTAGGTGTATTGCGGAACGGATCATCTTCTGTTACAAATGTAGCAACTTCAGACCAGTTAGAGTATTCACCAGCAGCATTTACAGTACGTACCTGATAAGTATGTTCAGTAGAGAAATGCAGACCGCTCTGTGTATAAGTAGGTTCAAGGATGTTGCGATATACGTTTCCGTCAACCATTACATCATAGCTTACAGCTTCATCTACTGTATCCCATCCGATCGTAATATAGTCATCAGACTTGTCGAGTTCCTGAATGTTCTGAGGAACAGCAAGATCTTCATTCAATGTATCAGAACCAAGATCCTGATCATTTGCGAAACCTTCAACGACTACCTGGAAGTCGTATTCAGTAACGCTCAGTTTTTCTGCAGATTTAACATACAGCTTCGGAGTGGAAGTAGCTTCCAGATTCGCGATTGAGCTGCCTTCATCTGCATACTGTTTAACGTAAACATCTGGATTTGCATCATAGAAATATACATTTCCTTCTGCACTTTCCAATGCTTCCATTGTATCAACTTTTGTAAATGTTACGTCTTTACCGCCAACGCTACCTTTTACTGCAGTTGGTTCTTTAGAAACGTTAACGATGAATTCAGTAGTACGTTCTTCCTGCATACCTGTGTATGTACCGATTGTCTTGTTAGCTGTCAATGTAGCTGTACCATCTTCTACCACAGAAGTATACAGAGTTGTAGTTCCGGCACCACCCTGTGTCTTACCATCGTCTTCGTATGCTTCAAATTCTGTGTTGCCTGCTGGCCAGAATTCAACGATACGCTGTGTACGGTCAAGACCCTGCTCATTTGTTTCGCTGACTGCTTCAGGGTTGTTGTTTTCCGGATACATAGGAACGATTGAACCGTTCTTTACAAATACCGGCAGTTTCCAGATCGGAGCATCAAAGTTGTTCAGAATCTGTCCGCCGCGGTACTGCTGTCCTGTAAAGTAATCGATCCATACATCGCTTGTAGATGGCAGATAGATATCATTACGAACATCATTTCCGTCACTGTCAGCAGCTGTATTCTGATAAATAGGTGCTACCAGGAAGTTATCGCCCCACATGTACTGATACTGTGTAGCCTTACCTAATGTAAATTCATTAGCTTCTTCCAGGAACATTGCACGAATCATCGGCAGTCCGCCTTCAGCTGTTGCTTCATGAGAAATCGTATTGTTGTAAGGCATCAGCTGTGCTTTCAGTTTCAGATAAGCACGGTTAATAGATGTTTCATCTCCGCCTAATGCCCATGGACTCTTCTGGTTTGAACCCCAGCCGTCCATATCTAACATGTAAGTTGTAAATGTCTTCCACTGGAAGTCACGAGTCCATACTGTAGGATTCTTTCCGCCGAAGATACCATCCATGTCACTACCAATATTTGGCTGACCGGACAGTGATGTACCAATATATGTTGGAATATGGAAACGGATATATTCCCAAGCTCCACCAGACTGGTCACCAGTCCAGATACCACCGTAACGCTGTGTACCAGCCCAGCCGTCCAGAGTAACGATATTTGGTTTCAAGCCTGATTTAGATACGATTGCATCATATGCAACACTGATACCGTTGAGTGCCATAGAATATCCGGCACCAACCCATGCAACGTCAGTTTTAACTGAGTGAACACCGTTTTCTACTTCTTTGTAGATATCGCGCTCACCTTTCTGAGGGTTGCTTGGATCAGCTGGCCACAGGTTAGACTGTGTCCAAAGGCCTGTCTGAACACCTTCACCGATTGCATAATCTGCAAATGCTTTTAGGTTCTCCAGGTCCCCTGCCTGTGTATCGCTCTGACCATAACCGCAGCCATAACCATCGTTTGGCAGGAACCATCCTAATGGCATATCATATTTCTGATGTTCACGAATAATATTCTGAGCACTGATGTCATTATCGCCCAACAGTGTTTCTTTTTCACCGCCATTGTCTGACTGTGATTCTACATACCACTTGTCCCCCAGTTTAATTGCGCGGTCAGTACCTTCATCTACTTCTTTCCAGTAGTCACGGTTGTAGCAGTTCAAATGACCCAGATATGAAGCGTATTCAGGAAGTTCAGCAGGATTTCCTGTCAGTTCATAGTAATCACCGAGAATTTCAACTGGTGTTGGATCAATGAAGAAGTATGCATCGAAACGCTGTTCATTATGTGTAGTTGTAATGGAATCATTGCTTGTGAAATCATATTCACCTGGTTTCCAAGTGTTGCGTACCACACCATAACCTGCAGTTGACCAGTAGAATGGATTCGGTGAAGCAACACCGCCATCTACCCAGTTATTGCTGTTTACAATTTTAATTTTCTCACCTTTGTGAGAGAAACGACCGTTCTGTGTACCGCCACCGTAATAGTATTCATCTTCGCTGCTTGCCAGTGTCTGAATCGTACTTCCTGCTTTATACTGCAGAGGAGCAGTTTCTTTTACGATTACCTGATCACCGCTTGTTACAGTCATCATTGATGTTTCTTTATCTACTGTGATCGTAATCTGATCAGTTATCATCGTTACCGTTGTTTCATCTTCAGTCAACGTCGGTTTTACCTGATACTCAGTATAGTAAGCATCATCTGTTTTGTTTGTAATCGTAGCCGTGTGATCCTGGCTGTTTGGTGTCGGATATTCCTGGAATTCCTCGCCAGGTGCAGCCATATACATTCTGAATACATTGTTTTCCAAGAATGTAAAGCGGATTCTTTCACCCTGCTGCATAGTCAACGTAATTTCATTGTTATTCTGATCTACAGAAGAGACAGCACTTACATACGTATAACCATCTTTTACAGGAGGAAGTTCGGCAGCTTTTTGATTTGTTGCAACAGGAGCAGTGTCTTTTGCAGAGATAATCTGGACACCGTTTCCTACTGTAGGCAACGCCATAGCAAGGGCCAAAGCGACCTTGCTAAGTTTCTTAAAGTTTTCGCCCATAATTTCAACAGTCACCTTTCTTTCTTAAAAAATGCACGTTAGCGCTTACAATGTAAGCTAAAAAAATTTACCTCTCTGGTTTTCCAATCCTTTCCCTGTGCTGCCGTCTTAATCTCCGTATTTGTTATTCGATGATTTGAAACAATCTGGTACTTTTCATCGTCATCCCTTAACACAGATTTCATTCAGCATCCACAGAATTTCCATATACTGTACACACAAATAATAACATAAATTTTTCCAAATAACAGTATCACCCTTTGCAGTTTTGGGTGATTCTGTTGTACTTTTTATGAAATGACATGAACAAAAAAAGAATTTTTGTTCATTTTTGATACACAAAAATATTTTTCGATAATTATGCAAACCACACTGTGAAATAGTTTTCATTTTCGTTTTTTTATACTTTTTTCTGTATTTTATCTTTTTATTATTCTGTTTTTTAGCAAGTTCCTTCACATTGACCTCCAAAAAAACAGATTCAAACAAAAATGTTTGAATCCGTTACTTTTCATATTACTTCTGGTCTCTTCATGAAGGATATGTATATGTTATTGTTCATTACTCATGACTGCGCTTGATCAAGTAGCCAATGCCATACATTGTCGCAGCATAAACGATGCATGGTACAGCAGCCGCCAGAATGGACTGGAATCCTGTAAACCATACTTCTGTCGGCCTTACGCCGTATGTGTCACAATACTGCACAAAATTCTGATAGCTTGTAACCAGTGAAAACAGCATATAAATCAGCAATAAGACAGACAATACATAAAATACCATGTACGGTCCTTTGCTTTCTTGGTTTTCATTCATGACTTTTTTATCTTTCTTCATTATCTATTCTTCCCTTCTATCAATCTTTTTCGTCCCCTGTTGAATCAAAGCTCCCCTTGATAAGCTCGATCTGGCAATATGTCAGAATTTTCTTCTCAGGAAAACGCTTTCTCATTATTTATAACATGAATACGGCTGTGTGCAAACACATTCAGATGCAAAAACCAAAAAGTACAAACAGATCATTAATTTATGCAGATTTCTTCACAAAAGCTTCACATTGCCGTTTTCAATTCAAAAAAGCGGCTGTATGGATTTACTGATCTCCACAGCAACCGCTTTTCCGGTACCTGCTTTTTCGATTATTTCGTCATTTCTGCAATTGCCTTCTGATAAGCAACAGTCTTTTCATGAGCATCCTGTAAAGAAGTTCCTTTGATACAGAAATAGAATTTGCATTTTGGCTCGGTTCCGCTTGGGCGGATTGCGATCCAGCTGCCGTCTGCCAAATAGTATTTCAGCACATCGGATTTAGTAAATCCGCTCAGCTCGCTGACTGTTCCGTTTTCCTTGATGACACATTCTTTGTAGTCTTCAAAGCGTACGACCTTCATGCCGTTGATTTCTGTCACGTCGCTGTTTCTCAGATCACTGAGGATCTGTTTGATGCGCATGGCACCTTCCTGTCCAGCAAGTGTCAGTGATGTCTGGCTTTCTTCATAATAACCAAGTTCATCATAGAGGCCATACAGAACGTCAACTAGGGTCTTTCCCTGCGCCTTGTAATAGCATGCTGCTTCGGCCAACATCAGACATGCCTGAGGAGCATCTTTATCTCGTACAAACGGCTTGATCAAAGAACCGTAGCTTTCCTCATATCCAAACACATAGTTCTTTTCACCGCTGACTTCATACTTGGCAACCTTTTCACCGATAAATTTAAATCCTGTCAATGTTTTTTCGCATTCCACGCCAAACTTGTTGGCAATCTTCTCGCCGAGATCGCTAGTAACGACCGTATTGAACATAACCGGGTTTTCCGGCATCAGTCCTTTTTCGCTCAGCTGTGACAAGATGTATTCAATTAATACCGAACCGCTCTGGTTTCCGGTCAGCAGTTTATATTCTCCGTTGTGCTTTACACCTACGCCCATGCGGTCCGCATCCGGGTCGCATACCAGAATAATATCTGCATCTTCCCGTTTTGCATATTCCAACGCGAGCTCATAAGAACCAGGTTCTTCCGGATTTGGTGTCGGTGTATTCGAGAAATCTGGATCCGGTGTACACTGCTCTTCAACTGCCACGAAATGATAGCCGGCACGTGTATACACTTCTTTCACCGGAATATTGGCTGTTCCGTGTTCCGGTGTAAAGATGATCTTCACATCGTCTTTGTTCACATCCGGGTTCAGCTGAATGCTTAAGACATTTTTATAGTATTCCTCATCTACTTCTTTTCCGATGACCGTGATCAGTTTTTCTTCTTCTGCTGTAACATCAGAAGTAATTGCCAGCTCATCCTCAACTGCATTAACGCGGTCAATGACCTGCTGAGCCAAAGCCGGAACCAACTGACATCCTTTTTCATCATACAGCTTATAGCCGTTGTATTCTTTAGGATTATGAGATGCCGTTACCATGATACCGCCAAAGCAGTTAAAATAACGAACGGCAAAGGACAGCTCCGGAGTCGGGCGCAGTGACTCGAATACGTAAGAGCGGATACCGTGTTTTGCCAGTACACGTGCAGAATCCATTGCGAATTCAGGTGACATGTGTCGGTTATCATATCCAATGGCAATACCGCGCTGCTTTGCCTCTTCCCCATGTGCTTCAATATAACCGGCAAAGCCTTCGTTCGCTTTACGAATCGTGTGCAGATTGATACGGTTCGTACCAGGTCCGAGCAATCCTCGCATACCTGCTGTACCAAACTCAATCGTTGTATAGAATGCATCATTGATTTCTTTTTCCGTCATTTTTTCCATCGTTTCTTTATAGGATGGATCAAGATTCGGGTGGTTCAACCACCTTTCATAAGCTTCATTAACCATGTTTATCAACCTCTCTTTTTATTTTTGGCTACGCATTCATTATAGCACAAATAAGCGCAACAAATATTATGAATTCGTTAAAAAGTGAACGCTTTCAACTTTTTTGTCATATGTTTTGCAAAAAAAAGCTACTATCCTTTGATAATAGCTTTCATCCATCTTAAGCGATGATTTTCTGTGCGCGCAATACTTCTTCGATTGCAGCAATTGCAGCATCTTCGTCTTCACCATTGCAAGAAATAGTGATTTCAGACTGTGTAGGGATACCCAAAGACATAACGCCCATGATTGACTTCATGTTTACTTCGCGACCCTTGAATGCTACATTTACTTCGCATTTAAATTTACTTGCAGCGTTCACTGCTACAGTAGCAGGACGTGCGTGTAATCCAACTGGATCAACTACAGATACAGTAATTTGTTTCATTTTCTAACTCCTCCTATGGTTCTTTACCTAGTCCTTATTTTACTCCATTTTGATACCACTTACAATGCCTTTTCATTAATTTCTCTTATTTTGTCAGCGTTTTACTGAATTTTCCTTCCCATTCAAAACAAAGCCGATTGATTCGATATTTTCCGTATCCAACGCCGGTATCCCCTGCTCTCTCAGCATCCGAGCAAAAATGCCGCTACCTTCGATCAGCTTTTTCGAGAAAGTTCCGTCATAAATATGACAGACACCGCAGCTGGGACTTCGCGCCTGCAGGATCACAAGCTCACAGCCGTTCTCCCGTACTTGAGCCAAGGCCTTTTCCGCCCCGCGGCGATATTCCTTTGTCTTGTCATCTCCGCTTTTTGTTTTTACTTTTTCATTTCTTATTTCACAGCTCGCCCTGGGAACAGGAAGCCCGCCCAGGACTTCGGGACAGACTGCGGTAATTTCATGATCTTTTAACCATCTATTTAATTCATCATGATAATTATTACCGCCGCTGTATTTACAGTTTATCCCCAGCAGGCAGCTGCTTACCGCTACTTTCATCCGGCTCACTCCTTCACCATTTCACCGGTCACCGTGAAAAAACGATTCACACAAATCTGACAGCAGATCACTGCCGACCACATAGCTGGTATGATCTTCATTTTCCATGATCAGAAGATGACTGTTCGGCAGAAAACTTGCCAGTTCCCGCGTATGAGCATCTTCGATGATGTCATTTTCACCCGCAACAACATAGACCGGACATTGAATCTGATGCAGGTCTTCCTGCGACAGCCACGGCTCCTGCAGCATTAACGGCATCAGCGGGTTATGTGTCTCATTATACTCCTGCTGCATGGCAATACGTCCTTCCTGTTTGATCCCGTATGGATGATAATTGCTCCCGCAAATGATCATCCTGCGAATCAGCTTGGGAAACCAGATTCCCAGGAAAAGAGCAATGACGCCGCCGTCGCTGAAGCCGAGGATATCAACAGGGGAATCAAACAGTGTTTCAAGTGCCTTCGCGATATCGGTTGCCATATCCGCATAATGATATTCGCTGACCGAGCTGCTCAGGCCATGTCCCCGCGAATCGAATGCATAGATATGAAAACGATGCCGCAACGCTTCCCCGAGCACGGAAAAAGTAGTATGGTCTTCTCCGTTTCCATGCAAAAGCACCAGCGGTGTCCCGCTGCCGTATTCCTCATAATACAAATCAATATCATTTACACGAAGATAAGCCATCGTCTCACCACTTTCTATTTCTTATACTACTATCATACACGAAAAAGATGGCCGGAGCCATCTTTTTCAAAGGGGTTAATATTTCAACAGTTCGTCATACAACAATCCATATGTAACAGCGCTCTTTTCCCAGCTGACATCTGTATTCATCGCATGGCGAATCAGTGTTGTCCAATCTTCCTTTCTGTTGTAGTAAACATCAATCGCAAAATACAACGTATTGATCAGCTCATCAGAACTGTAGTTTGCAAAACTGAATCCGTTTCCTGTTTTCTCATATTCGTTAAACGGCTGAACGGTATCACGCAGACCACCTGTTTCACGAACCAGAGGCAATGTTCCGTAACGCATTGAAATCAGCTGTGAGATACCGCATGGTTCAAACAGCGAAGGCATCAGGAACAAATCACAGGCAGCATAAATGCGGTGTGCCAAAGATTCATTATATCCGCGGTAGAATACGATCTTTCCTTTATTTCCGGCTTCCAGCTGCGCCATTTTCTCTTCGATCAAAGGTTCTCCGCTTCCAAGAACGGCTAACTGAATCGGAGCAGCACATAATTCATTCAGTTTTTCCATCAAAAGATAGAATCCCTTCTGCCATGTCAAACGGGATACGACACCGACCAGCATGACATTGCCGTCTTCCTGCAGCCCCAGTTCACGCTGCAAAGCAAGCTTATTGTCGCGTTTTGATGTCTGTGCATTCACTTTATTGAAATGATAAGGAATTTCCGGATCTGTCATCGGATTCCATGACTCGATATCAATTCCGTTTACGATGCCCCACAGATCATATTTGCGCATATTCAGGACCATTTCCAAATGTTCACCATACTGCGGTGTAAGAATTTCCTGAGAATAGCTTGGTGAAACCGTTGTTACTTTATCCGCATAGAGAATTCCGGACTTCATGAAACTGATGCCGCCGTCATAACGAACGTTTCCGTTATCAAACAGATGATAACCGAGGCCCAGACAGCTTTCCAGCATTTCCACACCAAAATTCCCCTGATAAGCCATATTGTGAATCGTATATACATGACGGATATTGCGATAACGTTCATCATATCCGTGTGCTTCCTTGCAAAGACACGGAATCATACCCGTATGCCAGTCATGGCAATGAATGATCTGCGGCCAGTAATTCAACTGATTCAGCATTTCGATCACTGCTTTCTGGAAATATGCAAAGCGCTCTCCGTCATCATCGTAACCATACATAGATTCACGTTCAAAATAACCCTGATGTTCGATAAAATAGAATACAACGTTATTTTTGATGATCGAATACAGACGAACCGGTACTTCGTGATAGTTGATCGATACCGAATATTCTTTCTCAAAATAGAAATCCTGATGGTATTTCTGAGCAATTTTCTGATACAAAGGCAGAACGACACGTACTTCATGCCCTTTTTTTACTAATTCAGGCGGTAGCGATCCGATTACATCGGCCAGACCGCCGCTTTTGATAAACGGCAGCCCCTCGCCCGCAACCATTAAGATACTAGACATTAGATACGGTCTCCTCTCTTAATATAAATCGGTCGATCAGGCTCACCAATCAGTTCTTTTTTGCGTGTTGCCTTTACTTTTTTGTCAACTACCGCATATTTTACGACCATATCCTCACCGATCGTTACTCCCGGAAGGATCACGCTGTTTTCTACGACAGCACCTTTCTTGATGATAACACCACGGCCGATGATCGAATTCTTTACTGTTCCCTCGATCATGCATCCGTTGGATACCATGGAAAGCGTAGCGCTTCCTTCACCAAGATACTGTGTCGGCGCAGAATCGTTTGTCCGTGTATAGATCGGCCACTCTGCATTAAACAGATCTTTTGCTTTATCGAAATCCAGAAGAGACATGTTAGCGTCATAATAGCTCTTAAAGTCACTTACGCATGCAAAGAAACCGCGCAGCGAGATACCGCGGATATCCAGTTCGGAACACTCATCATTGATGATATCTTTAAACCAGTACATTGAGCTTGTATTGGCAGCCTTCTTTACCAGTGAAATAAACAGTTCCTTTGAAAGGATATAAGTTCCGCAGGAAATAGAACGATTCTTGTAATTTCCCAGATTCACTTCAATGGACAATACGCCTTTCTGTCGGTTCAGCGTCAGCACATCACAGTCAATATAAGCTTCTTTCGCATTGTCAACGTTCTTATACAGAATAGAAATATCTGCACCGCTTTGAATATGCTGTTCAAGCAGTTCTTCATAGTTGGCACGGAAGATCATATTGCTGCTGGTAATGATCACATACGGATCCGGTGCGTCTTCGATCGCCTGCATATTGAACATATATACACTGATATCACTGTTATATACACTGTTCATGCTCATATCTTCTGCTGTCAGGATATGAAGCTTTCCTCGTTTAGAATTGATGTTGTAGTGACGTCCTGTTCCCAGATGTTCGATCAGAGAACGCGGATTGGACTTTACATACACCTGAATGCGGTCAACACCGCTGTTGCTTAAGTTTGAAATAGGGAAGTCGATCATACGATAACGTCCAAGGAAAGAGAAAGCGGCTACCGGACGATAATCCTGCATTCCCTTGACCAGAACATTAGGTCCCTCATAATTTACAATTCCGAATGCTTCACACATAGCTACTCACTCCTTACTCTTTTGGAAATCAATACGATTTCTTCGCTCTTTGGATCACCTACGACTGCGCCGGCATCAATCTTCACACCGTCCGCTACGATCGCACGATAAACCTTAGCGCCTTCGCCGACCTCAACATTAGGCATCAAAACCGCCTGATTGACTTCAGCATTTTCACCAACCTTTACATTGGTAAACAGCACGGAGCTTTCTACATTTCCTTCAATGATACATCCCTGATTGATATATGCATTTTTAACACTTCCGGTTGCACTTACATAATGAGGCATCGTAGGAACATCTTCAGTGTAAATCTTCCAGGAAGGATCGCTTAAGTCAAGATCATTGTGCTTGTCCAGCAAATCCATGTTTGCTTCCCAAAGCGAATCGATCGTTCCTACATCTTTCCAGTATCCTTTGAACTGCCATGCAAACAGACGTTTTCCGTCGTTCAGCAGTGTTGGGATGATATCTTTTCCAAAGTCATGGTTTGACTCAGGGTTATCCATATCCGCAATCAGCATCTTGCGAAGCAGCTTCCAGTTAAAGATGTAAATACCCATGGAAGCAAGATTGCTCTTTGGCTGTGCCGGTTTTTCTTCAAATTCGATGATACGGTCTTCTTCATCCGTATTCATGATTCCAAAACGGCTGGCCTCCTTCATCGGTACAGGCAGCACGGCAATTGTTGCATCCGCATTGCATGCGATATGATGAGAAAGCATTTTGGAATAATCCATCTTGTAGATATGATCGCCGGAAAGAACGAGCACATAATCCGGATCATGTGTGTCGATAAAATCAATGTTTTGTGAGATGGCGTCCGCTGTACCGCGGTAAACATCGAATGCCGTACCATCTTTTTCACGCGGCGGCAATACATAGACACCGCTGTCACGTGTATCAAGTCCCCAGCGCTGTCCGGCAGCTGCATAAGAGTTGAGGATAACGGACTCATATTGTGTCAGTACACCGACAACATTGATGTTGGAGTTGGCGCAGTTACTGAGCGGAAAATCGATAATACGATATTTACCACCAAAATAAACCGCAGGTTTGGCGTTTTTCTTGGTCAGGTCCAACAGACGTGTTCCACGACCTCCGGCAAGAATCATTGCCAGCATCTTGTTCTGTTTCATATTAAACCCCCTTTAGGTTCTCTACACTTTTAAGTATACTACAATTCAATAAAAATTCCAGCCTTTTTGTGTTGTTTGACTAACTTTTGTATGCGCTTGCAAATGTCTTTGCTTTTTTTACTTATTTTTTGCATTGCCATCTCACATTTTCATCGTATTCGGGTGCATGATTCCGTTAAAACCTTTTCGACAAAACTAGAAAAAAACAGCAGAGACTCAGCGTTTCAAGAACGAATTAATGCTTTGTTCGAGGCGGATGAGCTCATTTTCAATATCCTGCTGATTATGGCAAAGCTCACTGATCGTTGCATCTGCGCTCTGCATGATCTGTTCGTAATCCTGTGTCGTCCGCACACAGCGTCCCTGACGCATGACCGTATCCAGAACGTTCATATCAAAACTGCTGGTTCCCGGTATGTCCCGCTGCAGCTCTTCGATCACTTCTTTGTCTTTCATTACACTTGGCAAGACAGAAACCGCCGGAAGCTTTAGAGCCGCCTGTTTCTGATACTCCTCATCGCTGCTCAGATAAAACATGAACTCCCATGCCAGGTTCTTATGGCTGCATTTGGAAGACATCGCCACCATCAGCGTATCGATTGCCGATACATTGGCGCCTTCCCTTCCGGATGGAAACGGCAGGCATTCCCAGTCAAAACCAGAAAATTTCTTCACGCGCCAAGGATAAGGCATATATGTACGGTAGTCACTGTAATCCATCGGTTCAAAAGCAACCAGCCCTTCGTCAAACATCGCTGACGTAACATCGCTCTGATCGCAGATATCATAGATCCTTCGCAAATACGAAACCGTGTCGATCATTTGTTTTGACGAAAGATTGACACTGTCCGCCTCCTCGTCATAAAACTGCGCATCATTTGTATACGCAGCCTGTCTCCACTGATATCCGCAGACACCGAAAGTATCATATTCTCCGTCACCGTCTGTATCTCCGGTCACACCTTTGACTATTTCATAAAAATCTTCCCAGGTCCAGTCCTCATCCGGAACATCATAGCCGGCTTCGTTCAAAATCGTTTTATTGACAAACATCAGCTCAGGTACCGAAAGATATGGAAGCGCATAAAGCTGCTCCCCCAGCATGCCCGCCTGCAAAGAAGCACTGTAATACAGAGCTTTTGAAAAAGCTGTCTCTTTTTCGGTAAATGTGTTCAGCGGCTGCAGAAACCGATGTTCTGCCAAAGTAACAAACAGCTCGCTGGGAACAAACAGGATGTCAGGCTGGCAGTCATCCAGGACCTGCTGTGACAGCCATTCCTCATAAGAATCTTTCGGTATGCCGCTGATATATTCGATTTCCACATCCGGATGACTTTTTTCAAACGCGGCGATTGCTTCATCCAGCAGCTCATAACTGTCTGCCTCGGGAACATCCCAGTTACTGCCGGAAAAAACCGCAATCCGCAAAACTGTTTTTGCGGAGACAAAAGAACAGCCCGCAAAAACAATAGCGGCCGCGGTGAGCACGGCAATGACCCGTTTCATGCGTGAAGCCCCTTATGTACCAGACGCTGATTGGATACTGCCCAGATGGCAAGCTGCGTACGATCGCGCAGCGCCAGCTTATCCAAGATCACGCTGATATAATTGCGCACGGTCCCCTCCGTAAACGACAGTTCCATGGCAATCTCACGATTGGAAAGACCGTTTGCGACACTGGCAATGATCTTCCATTCCGTCAGTGACAAATGCTGTGCTTCCACCGTGCTGAAATCGCTCTCTACCTGATTTTTTGCCATATCCGAAAACATCCGCATTGCCTTGATTGCAATCTGCGGCTGAATGACACCGCCTCCGTTCACGACCGTCAGGATGGCCTGATACAGCTCTTCCAGGGAAACACCCTTGAGAAGATAACTGCTTGCACCATATTTCAGGGCATCGTAAATATATTCATCATCATCAAAGGTCGTCAAAACGATGACCGCGATCTTCGGATACATTTCCTTGATCTGTTTTGTACACTGCACACCGTTCATCTGCGGCATGCGGATATCCATCAAAATCACGTCCGGCTGTTCTTTCGCCACAAGCGCAAGAACCTCCTCGCCGTCCTTTGCCAGTGCACATATTTCTATATCTTCTTTTGTGCTCAGAAGAATCTGAAGACTCTCGCGCATCAGTTCCTGATCATCAGCTATCATCACTTTAATCATGCTATTCCAGCTCCTTTCGCAGCGGCAGTTCTACCAGCACCTCAAATCCCTGTTTTCCGTAAAAACGAACATTTCCTTTCAGAAGGGCGACCCTTTCTTTCATATGATGCAGACCGAAGCCTTCCTGAATATCGGCACATCCCGATCCGTTATCCTCAATGATGATGATCAGGGAATCTTCATCTTTTCCGAACGAAACATAAATCTTATCGGCGTTTCCATGCCGCACACTGTTGGTCATGCTCTCCTGTACGATACGATAGATCGTTTCTTCTTCATCAGCCTGAAACTGCAGGGATGCCAGATGACAGACAAATACCACCTCCACGCCGGTCGATTCGACAAAACGGTCAATCATCTGTTTCAGCGCCTCTGCCAACGAATGATTTTCCAAAGCATCCGGGCGCAGTTTGTTGACAGAACGGCGAACATCCCTAAGTCCTTCCTTTGCCACTGTGCTCAGTCGATCCAGCTGTTTCAGCGCCAGCCCCGGATCTGCCTGCAGCAAGGCCTTGGCTGCTTCAAGGCCTGTTGACAGCCCCGTCAATGTATGACCCAGCGTATCATGAATTTCTCTTGCCAAACGGTTTCTTTCTTTGGTCTCCCCCATTTTCTCACGCACATCCGCCATTTCTTCCAGCTGATGATTGAGATCCTGCAGTTCCCGATTCATCTTCTGCATCTGCGTGCTTTCCAGGATCTGATCCTGAATAAGAAACAGGATATACAACAGAAAAATGATCAGTACCAGCGTCGACAGCAAGGCCGAGACACTTCTCAGCAGATTGGCTGCCTGGGCCGTATACGGATATAAATAACTGTCAAAGGATACCGTGACAAGATAATCAGAGATCACGTAATAATTCGTAGTGAAAAACAAGAAGACCAAAATGATAAGTGCAATGCCTTTTGTCTTGCGGTCTCTTGTCAAAGTCAGCATATTTGCGGTTACCAGTAGAAAAATCTCATTGCTCGTAAAGCTGGTCAGCCGCAGCAGCCACAAACAGATTGCGATTTCCAAAAACAGAAACAAAAGCTCCTTGCCTCTGGTCTTATTTACTTTATTGCGCATCTGCATGACCAACAAAAGAATCGGATAAAAAATGATCGTTTCCAGCAGGATCTGTTTTGCAGGCAGCGGAATGACTTCTGCCTGACGCAGAAATGCGGCTGCCTCGAACTGATTTTTTACCAGCTGCGTCGTAAAGAAAAACAATGAGGCAAAGAAAAACAACTGCAGAAAACATACTGCACATAAAACCGCATATGTCAGTCGCAGACGATAGGCACTGTCACTCAAAGCTCTTACAATCATTGCCATCCCTCCAGCAAATACTCGTCTATATTGGATTCATTGATCATATCCACATCGATCTTTTCCTCTTGCAGATCCTGTTCTCCTGCCCGCAGCTGATATGCTGCCTGAATTGCCAGCTGCGCCATTTTTTTCGGATACTGCGCCACGGTTCCGTCCATATAGCCCTCTTTGATCAAGACTTTCGCTTCCGGTGCACCATCCACGCCCAGTACCATGATCTCCTTTTTTTCGACGCCTTGTTCCTGCAGCGCCGCTACTGCACCGAGCGCCGCCGGATCGTTAAGCGCCATGATAACATCGAATTTTACATTTTCCGCAAACAGTCCCTCGATCAGCGGCATGCTTTTCTCCAGCTGTCCCTCGCAGTCCAGTTCCGCCACGATACGATAGCCGTCATGTTGGCGAACCGTATCTCTGAACCCCTGCAGACGTTCAACCGCTGAATTTGCCGCTTCATGACTTAATAAAACGATATCGGCCGCCTCTTTATGTTTCATCATATACTGGGCGCACAGAACACCGGCCTGATAATTGTCGGAAACAACTGTATAATCAATAAAATCTTCTCCGTCATAGACATTTGTATCAATGGCAATGATCGAGATCCCCTGTTGTTTTGCCTCTTTCAACACATCGACAAGGCCTCTGGAATCGACCGGATTCACGATCAGGACATCGATGCCTCGATCCATCAGCACATGAATCTGATCGATCTGACGCTCCACAGAAAGCTGCGGATCCATCGTGATCATCACATCTCCGTTTGCCTCCACCTGATTATGCAGTTCTTCATCGATCACTTCATAAAAAGGATTATTCATGGTCATATAGGTTGCACCGAACAGCAGCGGATCTTTCTTGGATACCAAAGAAGCCTTCGTATAACAGGAAAGAAGCACGGCACAAAGCAGTGCACAGCAAAGTGTCATCACCAATACGATCCATTCTGTCATATATTTTTTCATTTTCCCCCGCCCCATTTTCTTATGCTTATTATATCATTCCTTTTATTATAAAAAAGGTCTTTTGCGTATCCTTCAGCAGGCACAAAAGATCCTTTTTCAATAACAGATTAATAAGTCAGCTGCGGATCGAAGAATCCGATCAGTACACCGACAAACGCGATGACCACCAGCAGCAGCATTACCTTGAGCGGAGACATTTTCTTTTTGGCAATCAAATACCAGCAGAAGATGACAAATATTGCCGTCAGTCCTTTCGGAAGAACTGAGTTGATCTGATCATTCAGGTTCAGGAAGACTTCCCCAGTCTCCGGATTTGTCATCTGGAAAACCGTTTTGACCGTTACCCATGTTGCTGCTACCGCACCGATGACCATGCTTCCCAGCATCATGATGCTTTCACGCAGTGCTTTTGATTTTTCTCCGGTCAAAAATTCAACCGCTTTTCCGCCGAGTTCGTATCCCTTGTAATACAGCAGACGCATTCCGAAAGTAATGATCAGGTTCCAAGCAACGATGTAGAAGATGGCACCGACCGGTGAACCTCCTGTCGAAAGGCCCAATGCAATACCAAGCAGAAGCGGGATCAGGACACCGACAACAAGCGAATCACCGATTCCGGCGATCGGTCCCATCAGTCCGGCACGCAGACCATTGATCGTATCCCCGTCAACGCCTTCATTATTGGCACGTGCTTCTTCCAGACCGACTGTGACACCGACAATCACTGATCCCAGCTGAGGCTCTGTATTAAAGAACGCTTTATAAGTCTCCAAAGCAGCCGCCTGTTCTTCTTTTGTATCATAAAGATCTTCAACGATCGGCAGCATGGCACACAAATAACCGAATGTCTGCATGTGTTCCTGAGAAAAACATGTCAGATGCCCGTAATACCAGTTCCAGAAGGATTTATTTAATGCTTTTTTTGATACTTTTTTCATTTTAGATATCCTCCTCATCATCATCTTCATCACCGCTCACTGCCACAACTCTTCCGATCTTGGAAATCTGGATCTGATAGTTGATATAGGCAAACATTGCCGCAATGATCGTTGTAACGACAAGATTGATGCCTAATGCGGCTGCCAGCGCAAAACCGACAAAGAACGGAATGAAATCAACAGCTTTAGTAATGATCTGTTTTAACAGGATGGCAATTCCGACACATGGCAGAAGCGAACCGACAGTGAAGATGGTCTTCATCGGGATACCGTCCATAGGAAGCACTTCCTTGATCAGGTTTACCATATCCGCACCCACCATGCAGATGATGAATGTCGGCAGGAAGGAACAGATGATATGAGAGATCCAAGGAAGTCCCATGTCGACCAAATACAGTTTTTTAAAGTTTCCTTCATCCACGGCTTTCCATCCGATGTGCTGCCAGATCAGATTCATCGTAGCGGTTCCGTAAAACAGAACTGTACCGAGCGTACCGACCATGGCACCAAATGATGTTGCCAAACCGATGCCGTCAGCGTTTGCGGCATCCATTCCATAGCTCTTTAATGCCAGCATAGCCAGCGGAATACCGATATAGCTGACAGCACGAACATCGGCAGAAACGGTTCCTCCCGGTGTTACCAGGGCAATATAAAGCAGCTGCATCGCCGCACCAACCAGAATGCCGGTACGGACATCTCCGAGGATCAGACCGCAAACCAATCCGCCGACCAGCGGACGTCCCAGCGTATAGTTACCAATGGCAGAGCCGCCCATTCCGGGCATACTGGCGAGACAAGCGAATAATCCCAGCAGTGCTGCCTGAAAAACATTAATCTCCATAATTATCCCCCTTTTTAATATCCGAATTGTCCTTTGAATTTATCCCAGTTTCCGATGCTTTCATCCGGAATCAGACGGAATTCCACATCATAGCCAGCCTGTGCAATTGCTTCCAGGGCATCAGCCTCTTCCTGTGTAATGGACTGATTGTTTCCAAGCTTCACAGATCCCGGACGGTCGTTGCAAGGGCCGATGATCACTTTTTTGATCCCGCATTCAAACTTCTGATCGACCAAGATATTTTTCATATCGATCGGATTCTTCGTGATCAAAAAGTAACGTGTATCGGAATCCAATACTTTTTTGCATTTCTTTTTCCAGTCTTCCATTGTCCAAACAAACGTTTTCTTGCCGCTTGCGCTTTTGTATGCAGCCTTTAATACACTATTATTGGCAGCTGCGTCGTTTACTGCTACAATTCCTTCACATGGATATTCCAACGCCCATCTTGTGCATGTCTGACCGTGGATCATACGGTCATCTACTCGAATAAATGAAACTGACATATGATTTCCTCCTTCATTAAATATCTTCGTCTTCATCTGTGCTCAGCACAAATTCTTTGATTGCATCTGCAGCCTCCCGCAGACAGACGTCACGAATGATCGACGCTTCCTGATCTTTGTTCAATAATGCGTTCAATGCCATTGCCAGGTTCATGCCGCCCAATACGATGAGAGGTGTTTTTCCCAGATCTGACAAAGCATTCAAAAATGTTGTCAGCGGCGAACCGCCAATCAAATCAGCCAGAACAATGACTTCATCTTCTTCACCCAATGTTTTCAGCATTTCCGTGCATCGAACCTGAAACTGGTCAACTGCCTCCCCCTGTTTTAAGGTCATATGCATGACTCCTTCGCAGTTTCCCATGAACATTGTCAGTGTATCGTGAAGCCCTTCTGCCAAATTGCCGTGTGATACCAAACATACATTTCTCATGATTTTCACCTGTGCCCTTTCTGAATACGGTCACATTATAGTTTTTTTTCAACATTTTCTAAACTGAAGTTTGTCAGCAGTTTTTTTGACTTCCATCACTTCTTGAATGACAAATGTCATCTCTTTTTTCCCTTTGATCTATTCAGGGGCCTGAAAAAAAGGATGTATGTCTTTTTTTCTCATGACAAATGTCATTTCTCTCATATTCTGTCACCTTTTCAATTCCTGCTTTTTTTGTTATGCTATGAAAAAAGGAAGTGATGACATGAATATTCAGCTGGTTATCTTTGATGTTGACGGAACCTTATATGATCTGCAGCAGCATTGTGTTCCAGAGAGTACCATCCAGGCAATTGCCCGGATGAAAAAAAACGGCATTCGTTTTGCCATAGCAACCGGAAGAGCACATTACGGGCTGGGAAAAGCATTAAATGATCTGCATGCCGATTATGTGATTGCAGACAACGGCGGTGTGATCGTCGATAACAAACAGAACATCCTGTACCATAAAGACATCCCGTACAAACAATGCTGTCAGCTTATTGAGTTTGCTCATGAAAATGATTCCGGACTGATCTTTAAATTCCCTAAACATATGTATATCTACCAGCATCCCGAAAAAATAGACTGGCTGGCAGGACAGATGAACTCTGATATCGGCAGAGATCCTTTTATCTTTCATCCTGAACAAGACCGCCATTTTCTGGAGCTGCCGCAGTGTGCCAGCCTGCATGCTGACAAAGAGAAAGTCATGGCTTTTGCGCAGACATGCGAACTTTCGTTTCGACAGTACTCACAGGACGGTTTTGATGTAGCGCCTTTCGGCATCAACAAAGGAACCGGAATTGCCAGACTGCTGGAATTGCTGCATATGGACAAAGAAAACTGTGCCTGCTTTGGAGATAACTATAACGACGTCGAAATGATGGAAGCATGCGGCTACCGCATTGCAATGGGCAATGCAGTCGACGACATCAAGAAAATCGCGGATCATGTCACGGCGGCGATCGATGAGGAAGGCATCCGGAAAGGACTTGAATTTTTACATCTGATCTGAATTTAGCGGAACCATACGGTTCTTTCTGATGAAATCCATACTGAACATCATAAAAAAAGGTTTATGTTTTTACACATAAACCTTTTTTGTCTACTCTGCTTCAACTTCCCATTCGATGATTGCACCGTTTCGGGCATTGATCTTGAACTCATATT
>OLRK01001018.1_pt1 | contig 26685 bp, 21 predicted proteins | sample 1672911 | NCBI WGS metagenome assembly OLRK01 (sample SAMEA3136736, study PRJEB25190) | human gut metagenome | biome: human gut; feature: human-associated habitat; material: faeces | place: Austria | collected 2013 | reverse complement strand
TTAAATTTAATTATAATTATTATACAAAATTCTTATTAGTTCTGATGAATAATGGAATCCATTCTCTATCATAAAACTTTCCTCCTGCAAACCAAAAAGCCGTTAAAGTATACGTTGGCACACTAGACTTCAAAACAACAACCTGTTGTGCATCATTATATCCCAATGCACCATTCGCTATTCGTTCCTCTGACCAACCAGACTTATATATACCATTTTCTTTTTTGACTGATAACAAAATTTCATAACCAATTTTTGAAAAACATTGTTTTACTAATTGTCTTTGTTCTGCATTTTCAAACCATTTTGATGTTTCATCAAAAGCTTTCTGTTGCATATCTTTCATATATGATATATTCTCAATCATCATCCCCGCTTTCTGTGCATGCTCTCTTATAATAGACTCACTATCAGTATTAAAGCATATGTATGCAATACTAACTTTACGTTTTCCAATTTCATGTCGTTCATTTTCATCTAAAGGTTTTACATGTTGTTCACTAGTCGCCCTTGCTTCTAGAGGGATACCCATATATTCTTCTATAATTGAACATACTTGTTTTCCTGAATAAGCTCCATCATCAAAAAAAACAATCCTCTGACCTGGTTTACTTTTATGTATCGCTTCTTGTAAGGATTTGGTTGTTTTTATTCGAGTGTTATCAGGCAAATCATTTAAATAATATAACATATGATATGCACTGTCTTTTTCTCCCCCCAAAGGGCATAAAAATATCTCGTCTTCCTCAGAAGACATTTTATTGAAAAGCTCTTTTAAGCTCTCTGCAAAAAATTTTCTATCAATATAAACAGCATTTTCCAATAATCTTAAGATACCATCAATCAAGCTCCTAATCTGTTCCTCAGACAAGTTTAGATACATAAATTGCTCAATAAATTTTTTAACTACTTTTGTAGTAATTGTTCTTCCCTGACTTCCTTCGAATGTCTGAAATTTCTCGGCAGTTGTGCATATCCTCTTATCTGCATTTTCTAATAGTATATGCGAAACTAATATAAGACTATCATTATAGTATCCCTTAGACAATAGTCTTCTCTGGACTTTTCTTATCTCTCTATAAGATACCTTGGAGCATCTTGCAGCGCTAGACTTTAACACAACATCATATTTTCTAAAAAGTACTTTCTGTAATGCTAAATATGCTAATTCCCTGTGTTCGCAATTTGTCAGTAAATATTGATTACTATTTTTACTATCCCTACTTTCCATCCATGTTCCAGTTTGGAAAATCTCCGCTGCTCTTTTTACTTCTCCATTTCCATAACTAATTACTGCATCCGGAATAGAATTCCCTAGCACTTTTGATGGAAATCCCAGAATTAAAAATGTAATTTCAGGTTCAGGCAAAATCCCCAAATAATCACAAATTATCTTGTATTCTTCTTGTGCCTTTTCTTCTATTTCTTGGAATGTATTTTGTTCTTGTAATTTCAAAATATACTTCTCAAAATCGTAACTCTTCTCTTCGGAAGCTATTATATCGCTCCTGTCTATTGTACATGCCCTTTTAAGCAGCACTCTAAGATTAATTTTATCTAGATTTTTCGTACAACTCTTTAAATCGCTCTTATTAACATTCTCAATATTGCTAAAAATTTGATAACAATAATACCCAAACGCATCATCCGTAAGTAATAATATTTTTGTAAAATCGCTTATACCTGAAACCTCTAGCGAGCCAAGTTCTTCTAATACTTTTTCCAGCATCATCTCTGCCGTTCTGACCTTTTGATGATAATATACGCTATTATACATAATAGCTCTTGCCATTACCAACTGTGATAATGCCTCCACCGCAGACGATTTTATTGTTGGATAATATGCTTCTTGTTCTATATCCCCTTCCCAAATTTTAGCATCGTAAACATCTTCTGGTATTTTGATCTTTTCTACATTTAATTTATGAATGAGACGAAATATGTCTACCGCAACGGGCACATTAGTAGCATGCGAATCCCGCGACAAATAATCACATTTGTCTGCATCTACAGGTCCATTTATAATTTGATGATAAGGTAAAATCTGTTCATCAGTTGCTTGTCCAAGAATTAAGCATGAAATATATTCTACAATTTGCTCCAAATCATCATCAGTTATAATATTTACGTTATCCAATCTAGGGGCTATCTTCTTTATTAACGCCTTTACTGCTGGTGATTGAACTAAAATAACTCCTAAAATTTCGTGAAAAGATACGGATGTATTTACTTTTTTTGACATCTCTTTTATAATTTTTTTTACTTCTTCATATCTTTTAAATTTTCGATTATCTGTAAAATATCTTTCAGACACATGGCTAAAAAACATATGTCCGGCATCATGAAAAATTGCTGCCAAACGCACTATTTGAGTAAAATTATACTTTTCTTCTCCTTGAATTTTTTTATGTATAATTTCTGCCATCTTATCCGACAAATAAAAAACGCCTATTGTATGAGAAAACCTTGAATAATCCGCTCCACAATAGACATAGCTTGCCAAACCCAGTTGTTTAATTTTCCGTAACCTTTGTATTAACGGACTATCTAATAATGCAATTTCGCCCGCATTAAATTCTACTGGTCCCCAAACTGCATCAAAAATTTCCTTTTCCGCAGAAGAACTAGATCGATCACTCAAATTTTGCGTATAATCTTTCAACAGTCTCTCTGCGAATATATCCACTTCATTTCTAATCTTTTCGAACTCTTCGCCCTCTAATATTTCATGTATTTTCAACCTGAATCCATCCCATCCATTTTCAACTTATTTATAATGCATCTGCAAAAGCTGCATCACAAAATGCTTGTGTAATACCCTTCATAAATGTGTCAGGAATATTTAACTCTTTGTCTTCAATAGTCAAATCTGCTTTTGTTTCTGACATTTGTATTGATGCTTTCTCTAAACTCGGATTATTCAGCGAAATATCATGACCATTCACAGCCATAATCGCCTCCGCAAAGTCTTTTTCTCCATTACGAATAAACAATAATTCAATATCGTCTATTCCCTCAGACAATTGGTTCGCATGCAATTCATAATATTTTTTCATGGCTCGCACACCATTTCTGTATTCTTGAGTCTTATATGGCATACTAGTATAGCCCATCAGTTTTAATGTTGCTAAAAACTTATCAGTGAATAAAATTTCGTTTGGATACACGCCTTTTCCCTTTCTAATAGCATTTTTATTAATAAATTATATTCTAAATCATTATTTTTATACTATCATTTTTAACCGTATTTTGCAAGCGTTTTAGTGTTAATTCACATATGCTTTTGGTATATTGAAATTTTCAACTCCATAGTGCCAACTCTGCGAGTATTCATCGGTTATCTTTTTCGATAACCGGTATTCCGACAAAAGTTTCAGATATTCGTAAACCACTGTGCCGCATTGACACCATTTTTAGAAAAACTGGAATGTCATTGACACTGTAGAGTGAGCCCAGACCAGCACTATTGCATACAGTATTGCAGAAACGGCCATGGCAATGGTTTAAAACGATGTACGGGATTACCAATCCCTCTACCTTCCACTCTTTTGCCTCATGAATGTTTTGTCTCGTCACATACATAGAATTGCCCTACGTCCTTTCGATCCTGCTATATGGTATAGTAAAACTGATGACCCAATCTCCTACAATAGAGCCACAGGAACCGTTATCGGGAGCCAGTCGTCCAATTGTGAAAGCCATGGCCTGGTATTGTGGCTTTGAATAGGGCAATTTAGTTCCTAATTGCCCTTTTCCTTTGCCGCATAGATACATGCCCATCAATCCGCATAGTATAAGCAGAGTGTATGATATAGTCAAGGGCACTGCCATCCAGACTTTCATACCAGCCTTCCGATATGAACTGAGAACAGAATTTGTTCTTCCAAAACATTTCGGGAATTTAATAATTCCATCGTATTTGTTAATTCACCATCCGCAACTATTTGAACATAGTCGGTAATGAACTCTTCATCAAAATATATGACCTTACAAATTTTCTCTATAAAGCAATCTTTTAGTTCTCTTTCGAATATATACTCCTACACATCCAGTTAATATGTTGCAATCAAACCATTTAGTTTCTCTTCAATCCCATCTATGTACTTTCTTAAACCCAGTTTATATGTATCATTTTTTTCTCTAAATCTGTAATTGTATCATCTTCTTCAAAACGATAGGTTTCTTTCTTCAGATCTATATTGTAAAAATGGTTCAAAACAAATCTGACAAATTCAGAAAATGTTACGATTCCCTTAATGGGAATTCTACAGCTTTCGTGATTTGATAATGTCAAGTGTGTTGCGGCATGTTTACCATCCACATGATCTTTTGGTGCGTAATCGATTCTAAGTATAATCGGGATCCCATTTTCTTCAGCAAACCAGTCCTCGTCTACAACCTCAAACTCTTGAATTTCTTTAGGATCCCATATTTTATTATGTCTTTTCATAAAGACTAACCTTTCTTTTGTTATTATATTATCTGTAATTTCATATTCTGCTTGAATTATACCTTTATCATATAGTAATATCGTATATTGCAATTCTCTTAGTAAAACGTCTATAATTTCTGTTGCCGTTATATGTTTATCAAAGACAATACTTCCGCTATCATTTTTTCCAGAAAAAGATATAATATATGACCCTTTTCCTATTTCTTTTGTGGATATTCCTCTTATATCTCGAACGATTCCTTTTTCACAAAGTTCTTCAATCGTTCTATTCATATCATTTAAGATGCTCCTAGCAATCTTAGAGGCCACCATATCACTCGCCTCCTCCAAGGAGCTTTACTAACTCTTCTTTACTCATCCCAAATAATTCTTGCATAAGTTGAACTTTTGTAACGCTTCCGTCCTCTGTAAGTTTTCCAATCAAATTTTTTGTTCTGTCGATAGTTTGCATGTCTTTCGCTTCTATATCCTTATTATTTAAGAAAATCTGTTCTTGCTCTTTTTTGGTAGGATATCGGTCAAAATGAAGTTTAAAATTTTGTCTTTTTATTTCTTCAAATTCCTCTTGTAATACCTCCATATCTTCTCCATAACCTAAAACCCTTACCCAACCTTTTGACCGTGTAATAGCTGTAAATAAGGCATTTCTATCAGTTCTTCTTTGCAAAGAATTTACACATTTTTGGGCATTCACAATATATACCATATATGTTTCATTCCCTTTTGCTCTTCGAACGCTTGCATAGACCACAGAATCTTCTCTAAAAAAATCCTCCGGGCTGGCAGCGCCTGCTCTATGAATATTAAATTTATACAATTCTTTATCTGAGTTATAATTAAAGTCTTCGTCCAATGCTACTTCATCATTAACATCAGATTGAATTTTACACAATTTCATACAATTTTGATTGTACTCAAATGTATCCATATCAATAATCATAATATCCCTAGGTAATAGCTGCTCTTGTTCTAAATCTATTTTTAGCATTTCCAAAATAGCCTTATACATGTCCGTATAATTTCCATACCCAAAAAACTGAATAATATCGTCAGGCTTTGTTTTCAATAATTCTGGACTCGTTTCTTTTGTCCTATATAATGTTACCTCTTTTCCTTCAACAATGGGCGTATCGCTAACATATCCGATAGCTTCCCACACTGATGAAGAACTTGGCAGCTGCAGCAACCCTTCTTTTCTATACAATCCCATACCAATAGCATGGGCTGTCACTATAGCATTTCCTTGATTTCTGTAACACACAATTAAAGGTGTATCGTGATCAATACTCCTTCCAAATATCTGTTCAGGGTTCGGCATAGCCTCTTCATTCAGTTTCTGCAACTCATCGTATGCATATACTAAACGCTGATTCCCATCAAGAATTTTCAAGCATAACTGTAAAAAATTTTTATCAAAATCTTGAGCTTCATCAATCAAAATACAATCATACATTTTTTGGAAATTCTTTATTGATGACAGCAATTCTTCACACATTTTTGAAAAGTGATTAGCATTCCTTCCAAACTTTGCTCTTGCTTCAGACAAATTCATTGGAGAGATTCCATGCCTCAAACATACTTCATAATACACACCTTTTGAAGCAGCCGATCCCCAAGACTGCATTATTTTTAATTTCTCTGGATTGTATTTAGCTCCTTCATTCTTCGCAGCATAAAATCTTCCAATCAAAGATTCCAATTGACCTCGCAGAGAACGAGTTGAATAAGTAACAACAATATCCCAGTCTGGATGAGCTGTATGTAACTCTACAGCTTTTCTTGCCAAAATAATCGTCTTACCACTACCTGCCATTCCTCTAATACGCTGAATTCCCGTCGTATCAGATAAGATAGCTTCCATTTGGGCACTATCATATTTTTCAATAAGAGACGCCATTTGATTGATCGCATAAGCTTTTGTTCCTTCAGGCACATCCCCTCTTTCTCTATATGTGTTTATTCCGTATGCTTCTTGTAAACCTGATAATATCTTCCTAAACAAATCATCATCATATTCCTTCTGTACTTTTGTTTTTTTAATAAACTCCATCATCTCCGCAATATTATATGCTAACGGATAGTCCTCATCTTTTTGAAGAGGAACAACGGAATATGTTATTGCATAGAAGTCAAAAATAAGTTTTCTTTTTTTAAATAAAAAACTCTGCTTTTTAAATTTTGCTTCTACTTTGGCATAGATATCATCTTGTATAATCCCATAATCAGTTACAAGATCTGTCAATATATTAATTATGTAAACTCCTATCTTAGATACCAATGCCATATCTACACAAATTCTTCTATTGGCAATTTCGTCAATATATATAGGATACCCTAAATACAGTTCTCCTTCAACATCACAATATGTGTTCTTAAAAGCCTGTACAAATTGTTCTGCTACATCAAATTTAATTCCTTGCTCAAGTGTTCCTAAGATTTTTAAATTATCCTTCATTATATCATCTCCCTGTCGTCTTTATTCGCCTTTATACTGTACTATAATTTCGTAGATATTTATTTCCTTAATCCTATTTACATATTGTAACCTTTTTGTTATAGATGTATTTCATAATGGCTACTACACACAATTTCTAAAGTCGTCACTATTCGTCAAACAACCAATTTGCCTAAGCTATTAATGCCTATTACTATAACTAATTGTTGATTTTAACTCTTTGCTTTCCATTTACATCGACAATTTCAGCGCGTTCTGTACAATCGATCTGTTTACTATAATTTAGCACAATACTATTTCTCATCCCTTTAGGAACATCTGTACAATCCATATTCCAACAACCTTCTTCTGAGGTGGAAAAAGGAACAGGTGGGAAAGGCATTTTTTTAAATTTTAAATCAAAACTGTTATCATTGTCTCTTGGTACCTCTATCAATAAAGAAAAACATCCATATGTCAAATTAAAAACCATATAGGGTTTATCCCAATTTGTCCTTTTTCTTCGATACAAGTAATAGCGTGGATACTTTATAACATTAAATCCAGGAATCATCTTGTAACGGACTAACAGATGTTTATTCGGATAGATATTCGAATGTTTCGGCTCAAGAAGCCAAGCTATTGATTTTGAAAAAAGAATTAATTCCTCTACCGGCATTACCGAAATAGCCATTTTGACAATCGCCTTATATACAGCAATCATGTTACATTTTCCTACAGGTTTTGAAATTTTTATTGTATCCTTTGATATTTCAATATACTGTCCTGCTACTTCTTTACACTCATGAAAATATGGTTGATTATCGTTAACAAAAAACTCAACACAGTATTCCTTACATTGATCTGTTCGTTTATCACAAGGAGCCCTAAATCTGTAAGCAGGCTTCCCTTTTTTCCCATTTATTTGCATAATACTATGATATAAGCTAAAAAAATTACTGTATTCATTTTCAATGTTACTTCCAAAAAATTGATTACAATTATCACATTCATAGTATGATGCTAAAGCCTTATTACCAATAGCTTCTGGAAAAACATGAGCAATTTTTTTAAAGTTCACCTCATTTTCATTTCTTCCACAAAATCGGCACACTTTGTTTTTAGGTGCACCATAATAATGTATTCCATGTCTTGGTTTTAGTATTCTAGACTTTTCATCAAAATCTGGAGTCCTAAGTAGATCATAAAACGATTTATAGAAGGAAATATCTTTCAAATCAATCCCCCGTCTCCCTTTCTCCAAAGCGTTTCATTCCTTGTCAAATTCTTAAAGTAGTACTTATATATCCGCAAATTCTTTTACATTTCTCTATTATTAAAAATAGCATCTTTTCTTTAGCAAATGCAGACAGCCACCTTTAGCGGCCATCAGGGCCATATTATCCGGCCAGACCGGGACATCCCCAGCCATTAACCGTTATGCCGCGAAAGGCTCTTTACATGAGTAGCACATGATCGGCTCTCTGTCTTGGCAAATCCGCCTGTGGTGCTAGTTTTCCGGCTTTGCCAGAATATCATGTGTGATGGAGGCTCATGTCAAGAGTACCGTGGAATAATGGTTAATGGTCGGCCGGATAATATGGCACAGGTGGCCGTTTGGGATGACAATCTACAGCAAGTTATAACAATTATATTTTATCATGGTTTGCCTTTTATTACTATGTTTTTACCTCAACATCAGTCATTTCCAATGCTCAAAAAGTAAAAAGAACGGGAACAATTCTCCAGCAAGCATATTGATTACGCAGGATACAGTCGCAACCCTATAAACGTATACACATCTGTTGATTCCTGCACACTCAACATATCTCCTGATAACGTCTTACTCCTTCAAAACATTCCTTACAGACCTCTCCAGGAGCCATACATTTTTTCCTATCTCTCCCCACAACTTTCTTCAGATTCCGCCTCCCAATATTCCTCCCACTACTAAGCAAACTGGGATCTTTTACTCTTGAGGAACATACACCACTAGGCACACGGCACAAACGACTAGTTATATTTTCGCTGCTACACCAATATAACCAGTCAGTCTCGCACCTGGTCACTACATCTATATAAAAAATAGGGGAACCCTTATTTAATCGTATTCCAATGTTTTTCGAACATAAATCTGCAGTAAGAATAGAAATTCCACAAATTTGCACTTATAGGGTAATCTCCACGATATCTAAATATTGTTTTGTAATAGATATTTTGACTTAAGCACCACTTATGAATATCCCTCATCTTTATGGAACGCCCACTTTCTATCTGCTTTCCTAACAAGTTAATCTTATAAGCATCCATTTCTGTTGCTGCCAATAAACAGAAAATCACATTGAAATATCTAATCCCATATACTGTACAATGATTACTATACTCCATACACACTCCTGTATCTAATGTCATCTATTATCCACATTTTTTACTCTATATACGCAATACTCACTGCATATTAGGGGGCAATATTCCCACCAGAATCAGCACCACCTCAATCACACCTACTCCGTCCTCCTCATTCCAAAATGCCAGCCATTCTTTTCTCAGATTCATAGACACTCTCCTTCCCGGCCGCAAGGCCAGATGACGATTTGATCAGTTTTAAAACGACAGCAGCGCCGGAGCCGCCACCATGGCCATCACGACTCCCAGCATCAGAAACAGCGGTATTAAAAGCTTCGTTCCCGCCTCCTCCCCCTGTTTCCTGGCCAGATTTTTCCGCTCCTCAAAAGCGGCAGCCATCTCCAGCCTCATAGCGCTCCTTAAGTTTTTCGTACCCTCTCTCCGGTTCTGCTCCAGCAGTCCCGCCAGCTTTAAATACGGCTGAAGGCCGCACCGCCTTCCAAACTCCTGATACGCCTTTCCTTCTGGGATTTTCTTTTCCATTTGTCCCAGGGTTTCCCTCATCTCCTCATAGGCATACCGCTCCCCTTTCCCCTCCTTTCGGTCCCGTTCATAATTTCTCACAATCTGCTCCCAGGCTCCCCGCACAGTAAGCCCCGCTCCCAGGAACACGGTGAGCTTGGAGACGATTTCCGGATAGTCCCGCAAAAGCTCTCTCTCCCGCCGTTCTTTCTGCTGTTTTTTCGTTTCCCGTTCCCTCACCTCCAGAAAAACAGCAGTAAAAATACCGAAAAACGGCAGCGCCCACAGCGGCGCCCCCTCCGGATCATAGTAAGAAAGCACGTTTCCTTTAAAACTTCCCGGAAGTCTCAGGCTGTCTCCGCCCTGAGCGGTGTCCTCCGCTCTCACCTGTTCCAAAAAACGCTCCACCTCCAGCTCCTCTCCGGTAAGAAACGGCGGCAGCACCGTGATCTCTATCCCGCATCTCCTCTCGTGACTGCCGTCCGAAAGCACTGCCGCCAGTTCCACCTGTTCTCCCTCCGGGGCCGCCCCGTCCCCGTACACCTTCCCCAGACCATCCACCAGCCGCCCGTCCGTCTCCCACTGCAGCTCAATCCCATATTCGTCCCACTGGGTTATCAGCTCCAGATCCGTCCTCACCTGATGGATGGACGCGTTTTCCCCCAAAATCCGTTTGGGAAGCTCCTCCTCAATCTCGTCAAAGAGCCGCTCCGCCTCATCCGCTGTATAAGTTCTCTCCCCCACGGGAACGGTCACCTCCGTCTCCCGCTCCAGCAGCCCGTTTACCGTCACCTCATAGAGCGCTGTCCCTTCTCCATGGGGATTCCGGATCAAAACCGTCCGGTCCTGCCGCCCCGCGCCCGCTGCCATTCCAAGACCGTAAAGAGCCAGTCCCGCCAGCACACTTGCAATCTGCATTCTTCTCCGTTGTTTCCGCTCCATCGCTACACCTCAATTTCCAGTATCTTCCAGGCAGCCGCCACCGCTGCCAGATAGATTCCCAGGCACACCGTCATTACCATCTTTCCGGCCCCGGTGGTATACATCACGTCAAAAAATCCCGGCGAGGTCAGATCCACATAGAGTACAATTCCAAACGGCAGGCCGCTCATAATCCTCTGTTCCATCCTCCTGGACGCCGTCGCCGTGCGGATGTCCTCCTGCACCTGCATCTTGTCCCGAATCACCCCGGCCGTATTGTCCATGATCTCCCCCAGACGGCCGCCGCTGCGCTTGGCCAAACGGAATACCTCCGCGAAATTCCGCACGTCCTCCAGACCGCTCCGCCGCCCAAAATCCGCCAAAAGTCCCTCTACCGGCCGGTTTAGCCCCATCTGAGACACCACATAGGAAAATTCCTTCACAATCAGCCCTTCCTCTCCAAACATGACGGTCAGCTCCTCCACGCTTAAGCGGAAGGCATTTTCCACGGAATAGCCGGATCCCAAAGATGCTGACAGTACCCGGATCCCCTCTTTAAATTCCTCTGCCAGGCGCTCCAGCCTCTTTCGCTTAAATGACCGTTTCATCAAAAATGGAAAACCCATGCCGAACGGCAGAAATAAAAGAAACGCCAAAAGATCTCTATAGAACACATAAGCCGTGAGGGCGGCTAGGCCAACTCCGGCAGCCGTACACCATCCCCACTCCTGAAATGACAGCGTGTACGTCTCATAATTCACAGCCTGATGCTGTGAGTTTTTCTCTGTTTTTAAGCTCCCCCGTCCTCTGAAGGCGCCCTTCCACCTTCCCCGCGCCTGTCCCTTCTTCCCGGAACCGGAACAGGGAATTGAGAGCAATTTTCCCATTTTCGCAGCCTCCTATCTCTGAAATCTCCAGCACCCGGCGGCTTTTATCCCGCAGCCTTCCCAGGTGCACCATCACATCAATGGCCGAGGCAATCTGGCTCCGGATCGCCTCCAGGGGCAAAGCGGCCCCCATCAGCACCATGGTCTCCAGCCGGGCCAGCATATCCGCCGTGCTGTTTCCATGGCCGGTGCATAAAGAGCCGTCATGGCCGGTGTTGAACGCCGCCAACATGGAAAACGCCTCCTCTCCGCGCACCTCTCCCACGATAATCCGATCCGGCCGCATCCGCAGGGCAGCACGGATCAGATCTCCCACTGTCACCGGCCGGTTTCCCTCCCCATTGTCATTCCTGGTTTCCAGGCGCACCAGGTTGGGAATCTGCCGGATCTGCAGCTCCGCGGAGTCCTCTATGGTCACAATCCGCTCATCCGGCGGGATAAAGGCAGACAGCGCGTTTAAAAACGTGGTCTTTCCCGATCCCGTACCGCCACTGATAAAGATGTTGTACCGGGCCCGCACCAGAGTCCCCAGAAATCCTGCGGCCTCCTCTGTCAGCGCTCCCAGCTCCGTCAGCCGTTTCATGGTGATGGTTTCCGGGAATTTCCGGATTGTGAGAGCCGGGCCGTCCAGGGCCACCGGAGGCAGCACCACATGGACTCTGGAGCCGTCCGGAAGGCGGGCATCCGCAATGGGCTCCGCCACATTCACCACCCGGTTTACCCGGCTCACAATCTGCTGGATCGTATCCTCCAACTGCTCCTCCGACTCAAATCCGCCGTCCCAGCGGCACAGGCTCCCGCCCCGCTCAATAAAGATCCTGTCCTTTCCGTTTACCATAATCTCCGTAATATCGCCCCGGTCCATAAGCTCCTGGAGCACTCCCAGCCGCCGGAACGCGTCAAACAGCCGCTCCCTCATGCCCAGGCGCTCTCCCAGCGGGAAAAAGGTCTCCCGGCCCAGTTCCACGATTTCCTCATCAATAATGCCGTACAGCTCCTCGTCCTCAATCTGCCGGTAATCCTCCAGCCTGGCCCGTACCTTTCCCTTTAAACGCTCCCACCGCTCGCCGTCATTCCTCCTCACGCTCTCGCCCTCCCCGGACCAGACGGCGGGTAAAATCCCCCAGCTCGCCCCACAAAAGCTGTTCCGGATAATTCTCCCCCGCCGAAGGACGGTTTCCAGACGGCAGTTTCAGTTTTTCCAGGCGCTCCGCCACTCCGTCTCTGCCGGAACCTGCCAGATATGCCTCAAATTCCCGCACCTTCGCCTGAGATACCCAGTCCTCCAAAACCGGCATATACACAGCGTCGCAGGCTTCCAGGATTTCCGCCGCCTGGCGGCCCATCTGCCCCAAATCCACCACGATCACCCCATACCCGGATTCCGCGGCCATATCCTCCAGAAAACCGGCCATCTCCATGGCGCTGATGCCCTCTAAATCCTCCGGATACCTGGCCGGAGGAATGTAGTCCACATTTCCCCAGGAATAGACGAAGGCTCCCAGCTTTTCCCAGCAGCCGCCTCCGTGACAGTAGCGGTAAAGCAGGTCTGACAGGCATTCCCCATAGCTCTCCCCCGCCATTTCTCCAAATCCAGAGCAGTCCTCCAGACTTACAAGCAAGGTTTTCTCCGTCTCCTTCCATACCTGGGCCAGGGTAAGGGCAAAAGCGGTCTTTCCGCATCTCCCCACAGGGGAATAGATGCCGATCAGGCGGCCCCGGCCGGCAATGGGAACCGATTCTCCCCAGTCCTCACCGTCATAGCAGGCCATCACCTCCCGCAGCAGCCGGTCGGAATTTTGATATTTATACACCGACGGGAGCCTGGCGGCATCCGCCCGTTTCTCCTCGCCCAGATAAATGATCTGCCTGGCCTGGATCCCCTCCAGCTCCTCCGCCGGCACAGTCTCCCCCGCCAGCAAAATCTCCACGCTGTGTTTCGCCGCGTACTCCCTGAGCCGCTCCGCCGACGAAAACGCCACCGCCCGAAAGGGAATCTTTCCCCTCTCATTCGCATAGTCGGCCAGCCGCTCCGCGTACCGGATATTCCCGTCGCAGACCGCCATAATTCTTCTCATCCCATTCTCCTTTCCATCCCGCGTCAGGAGTCCAAAAAACTGCCGTCCATCTCCCGGTCCGCCATTTTACCTGACCCCATCCGCTTTTTTACTGATTCTCCCTCCCGCCGGCCTCGTATCAGCCGCAGCCAACGCCCGGAAAACTCCTTTCCCCAAAACAGCCGCTTTCTGTCAGCCCATGTGCCCCGCTGCCAGCCGCAGGATTGTCCCCACCGCCAGGCAAAACACCAGCGGGATCGCCGCCTCCTTTCCGTCCCGGTCCGCCCGGTAATACGGCTCATACGTGTTCCATGTGATCATCCGCCCGATATAGGCAAAGAAATAAGACAGGCGCCGCGCCATCATCCCTCCGCGCAGCAGCCTCTCCAGGGACCAGACCGCCCCCAGAAAAAACCCGGTTCCCACCGCCTCCAGCCCTCTCGAAAGGCCGAGAAAGCCCACAATAACCGCCACAGCCTTCACATCCGCCGCCCCGATCATCCGAACCAGAAACAGCGGAAAAAACAGGGCTCCCGCCAAAATCCCCGCCGCCATGCCCGTTCCCCGAAGGAAAATCCCGGCTATGAACGCAGCCAGCGTCAGATATTTGGAAACCTTCCCGCAAGTCAGGTCCTGAAGGCCAAATACCGTCAAAAATATACACAAAATCACATCTGTGTCCAATAGACACCACTCCCTTCCAAACGTGCTCATACCTGGAAACTTCGCCTGATCCGGCGGAATATAAGAACCTGTGATATACTCCGTGAACGGAGTATGAATCGTATCCCTATTATGGACCATTTCAGGGCAAATGTCAATCCTTTTTTATTGACTGTCTCACACGCCCGGTGATAAAATGATAACAGTTCAGCCCTACGGAACCGTCACACAACATGAATATATTTCCATATCCCGTCCATACTAACCCCATTACACAACAGGGAGATGGAATATGAGAATGCTAAAACAAGCCAGAAAAGCCGCGGCCCTGCGGGAGGAGCAGAGGCTGCGGGGCGAACTTGCAAGGACAAAGGACGCCATTGACGCAGCACGCAACCATTTTGAGCAGGTGGTGGATCCCATGCTGATCGACTGCTATATCTACGAATGGAACGCCGCCCAGTTAAAATATCAGTTTCTCCTCCAGCGCTTTAAAAACCGGGAACTCTGACCCCGGTTCATGAAAGCTGTGCGCCGCCGCGCGCCTGTATCAAAGCGCGGCCGCCATAACAGCCGCTTTCCCCCGCGCGGACCTTGCCTTCGCCGAAGGCTTTTTTAAGGACAAAAACCGCCTGCGTCCAGGGAGCAACTCTCCCTGCCGTCCGGCAGCCAGTCCCCAAAGCGCCAGCCCCGCGCGGACCGCCATCCGTCTGAAAATAATTCCAGGAGGATAACGCCATGAAAAAATGGTATGAAAAATCCGTTTTTTATCATCTTTACCCATTGGGAGCCACAGGAGCGCCAGGGTTTAACAGCGGGGAGGCCGTTTCCCGCTTTGACCAGTTAAACGGCTGGATCCCCTACCTGCGCGGCATGGGGTTCAACGCCCTGTACATAGGCCCTCTGTTTGAATCCACCTCCCACGGCTATGACACCAGAGACTTCCGCCAGGTGGACCGCCGCTTAGGCTCCAATGAGGAATTCCGGCAGTTCGTGGACGCCTGTCACGAGGCCGGGATCCGCGTCGTCATCGACGCCGTATTCAACCATACAGGACGGGAATTCTGGGCGTTTCGGGACATCCAGGAAAAGAAATGGGACTCCCCCTACAAAGACTGGTACCGGGGCGTCTCCTTTCACAGCGGCAGCCCCATGGGAGACCCGTTCTGCTACGACGCCTGGCAGGGCCATTTCGGCCTTCCCTGCCTGAATTTAAAAAATCCGGAAGTGACCCGGTACATATTGGAAACCGTCCGTTTCTGGGTGGAACAGTTCGGCATCGACGGCCTTCGCCTGGACTGTGCCAACGTCCTGGATTTCGATTTTATGAAGGAGCTGCGGAGTTTCTGCTCCACCGTAAAAGAGGATTTCTGGCTTATGGGAGAGGTCATCCACGGGGAGTACAGCCGCTGGGTAAACGGGGAAATGCTCCATTCCGTCACTAACTACGCCCTTCACAAGGCCCTCTACTCCGCCCACAACGACCGCAATTACTTCGAGATCGCCCACACCATCCGGCGGATGCCTCAAAACGGCGTAGAGCTTTACACCTTTACCGACAACCATGACGAGGACCGCCTGTCCAGCAAGCTGGCGGACCCGGCGAAACTGGGCCTGGTCTACACCCTGCTATACACCCTTCCCGGCATTCCTTCCGTCTATTACGGCAGCGAATGGGGAACCAAGGGAAAACGGTCCAGCACCAGCGACGCCGCCCTGCGCCCGGCCATCTCACCGGAGGACGCCGGAAAACAGGCAAACCAGCTGACGGCCCTGATCCGGCGCTTAAACGCCATTCACAGCAAAAACCCGGAATTTGCCGCCGGCCTTTACCAGGAGCTTTACCTGACAAACCGGCAGTACGCCTTTGCCCGCTACGGCCAGGATTCCATCGCCGTGGTGGCGGCCAACTGCGACGATGGTCCCTGCACCGTCACCGTCCCCCTGCCCATCAGCAGCCGGCGGGCGAAAAACCTCCTCACCGGCGAGGAGATAAACCTGTCCGAAGACACCATAACCGTAGAGGTAGACGCCAATTCCGCGGTGATTTTAAAGGTGTGGGATTCCCTCATGGAGGCGGGGGCGCCTCTGGACGAGGAAGATATGGAGCCAGAACAGTTAAAAGAATTATTGGGAGAACATTGGGAGGAATAAGCAATGAAACAGACGGGGGTAATCACAGAAATGGACCGTTACCTGTTTGGCAACGGCACCCACTATGAAATTTACAACAAGCTGGGAGCTCATCCCTGCACCATCAAAGGAAAAAAAGGAATGTACTTCGCCGTATGGGCCCCTCACGCGAGGGAAGTCCATCTGGCCGGAGATTTCAACGGCTGGAACGAAAAAAGCCATCCCATGCAGCCGCTTAAAGATTCCGGCATTTACGAGCTGTTCGTGCCCGGCATGAGGACGGGACAGCTCTACAAATACGCCATTACGTCCCAGCGTGGCGACACATTTTTAAAGGCAGATCCTTACGCCTTCCAGGCGGAATACCGCCCCGGAACAGCCTCCGTGACCGCCGATATTGAGGGGTTCCGCTGGTCTGACTCCCGGTGGATGGACGCCAGGAAGACAGCGGAGCTTACGAAGGAACCTTTGAGCATTTATGAGGTTCACATCGGCTCCTGGAAGAAGAAAGACCGTAAGGAAAAGGACGGGTTCTACACCTATAAGGAGGCCGCTCACGAGCTGGCGGACTACGTTTCCTCCATGGGCTACACCCACGTGGAGCTCATGGGCATCGCCGAGCACCCCTTCGACGGCTCCTGGGGCTACCAGGTGACGGGCTACTACGCCCCCACCTCCCGCTACGGCACCGCCAAGGACTTTATGTACTTTGTAAACTACCTTCACAAAAAAGGCATCGGCGTCATCCTGGACTGGGTTCCGGCCCATTTCCCCAGGGACGCCCACGGACTGGCGGATTTCGACGGCCAGGCGCTCTATGAATACGCCGATCCCCGCAAGGGCGAGCACCCCGACTGGGGCACCAAGGTCTTCGACTACGGCAAAAACGAGGTGAAAAACTTCCTCATCGCCAACGCCCTCTACTGGATCGACAAATACCACATTGACGGGCTGCGGGTGGACGCGGTGGCGTCCATGCTCTACCTGGATTACGGCCGCAGCGGCGGCAACTGGGTGCCGAACAAATACGGCGGAAACCAGAATCTGGAGGCCATTGAATTCTTCCGCCATTTAAACAGCATCATCCGCCAGAGAGGAAACGGCGCCATGGTCATCGCCGAGGAATCCACCGCCTGGCCCATGGTGACCCACGACCCGGCAAACGGCGGCCTGGGCTTTACCTTTAAGTGGAATATGGGCTGGATGCACGACTTTTTAGAGTACATGAAACTGGATCCCTATTTCCGCAAATACAACCACAACAAAATGACCTTCGGCATGACCTACTCCACCAGCGAAAACTTCATCCTGGTGCTCTCCCATGACGAGGTGGTTCATTTGAAATGCTCCATGATCAATAAAATGCCAGGCATTTACGAGGACAAATTTGCCAACTTAAAGGTGGGCTACACCTTCATGATGACCCATCCCGGCAAAAAGCTGCTGTTTATGGGACAGGATTTCGGCCAGTTCCACGAGTGGGACGAGAAGGTGGCTTTAGACTGGCACCTCACCCAGGAGCCGCTCCACGCCGACCTTCAGAAATACTATGCCGGACTGCTCCACCTGTACCGGAAATATCCGGCCCTCTACCGGCTGGACACCGATTGGAACGGATTCCAGTGGATCAATGCCAACGACGGCGACCGCAGTATTTTCAGCTACATCCGCCGGGACGAGACGGGCAAAAAGAGCCTTCTGGTGGTCTGCAATTTCACTCCCATGGAGCGTGCCGACTACCGGGTGGGCGTGCCGAAACGGGGCACCTACACCCTGGTGCTTGACAGCACCCACGGCCTCTATCAGAGGGGAGAGAAGGCCCCGGCCTTCCGCTCGGTGAAGAAAGAATGCGACGGACAGCCCTTCTCCTTCGCCTACCCGCTGCCCCCCTACGGAGCCGCTATTTTCCGTTTTTCATAACCGGCCGCCAAAGAAATACACATAACTGAGACACCATACATAAAAGGAGGTCTGCCCTATGCAGAACATACTGGTTTGCGACGACGACAAGCAGATCGTGGAGGCGATCGACATCTATCTCACCGGAGAGGGCTATCATGTAATTAAGGCCTATGACGGCTTTGAGGCCCTGAAAATCCTGGAAAACACGCCGGTGGATCTGATGATCGTGGACGTGATGATGCCGGGACTGGACGGAATCCGCACCACCTTAAAGGTGCGGGAGACCAGCAGCATCCCCATTATCATCCTCTCCGCAAAATCCGAGGACAACGACAAGATCCTGGGCTTAAATATCGGGGCCGACGACTACATCACCAAGCCCTTCAATCCCTTGGAGCTGGTGGCGCGGGTAAAATCCCACATCCGCCGCTACACCCAGCTGGGAAATATGAACCAGCAGCAGGCCGGCGAGCAGATTTACAAATGCGGCGGCCTCACCATCAATGACGACAACAAAGAGGTGCAGGTGGACGGGGAGACCATCAAGCTCACCCCCATCGAGTACAACATCCTGCTGCTGCTGGTCAAAAACGCGGGCAAGGTGTTCTCCATCGACGAGATCTACGAGCAGATCTGGAACGAGGAAGCCATCGGCGCGGACAACACCGTAGCCGTCCACATCCGCCATATCCGGGAAAAGATCGAGATCAATCCCAGGGAGCCGCGCTACTTAAAGGTGGTCTGGGGCGTGGGCTACAAGATTGAAAAACAGTAAGGAGGGCATATGAAACGATTTACCGCCCTGCTGCTCCACCTGGCCTTTTTAGCCATCTTCGTGCTGGGACTGAGCTTAATGTACTTAAATTACAACTACGGCCGGGGAATCCACCTGTTTTCCGACTCCACCTATGAGGATTCCAACCTGTTTCAGGATCAGCTGGAAAAGGACATCAACCGCATTTTCGATTACGTCAACTACAAGGACGTGTTCGAGACAGACGGACAGTTAGACTACTCGAAGAAAATGGTGGGGGTGTCCTACACCTCCGGCATCGAGACCCAGTCCATGACCTATACCCTGGACGAGCTGATCCGCTACGGGAAGTCCCTGGGCTATTACCTGAACAGCGACTATGAGGTGGTGCGGACGGAGATGGAAAGCAGCACCCCCAAGGAAGATAATTTCGTGGTGGACTGGCGGGTCTATATGCCCAGTGACAACTACTCCGAGCCGGGGGACGCCTACGCCACCCTGGAGAGTCTTTCCCTGGAGATCATGACACGGCTGGGCAGCTACTTAAGCACTTACAACAACCTGATCGCCAAGCCGTCCAACCTGGTCTTTCAGGTGTGCTACAAGCGGACGGACGCCGATATGAGCCTGTACACCAACGCCCCGGACATGACGGCGGACTCCATCCGCTCCATGGGGAAATACTGCTACGTGGACGGCACCACCCTGGCGCCGGATACGAATATCTCCGTGCTGCCCACCAATATTTCCCAGGTAGCCGAGTCCAGCAACCCCTATGACAACAACAATTACTACGTGGCCATCGGCTTAAACACCGACTACCCTTACGAGGACACCTACTCTGCCGGACACGATTCCTTCCTGAATATGCGGGTCATGTACGTGGGCGGAATCTTCTGCCTCCTGGCAGGCATTCTGGGCCTGGCCTTAACCCTTCTGCGCCTGATGGCCGCGGAGCGAAAAAGCCCGCTCAACTACTACGACGCCCTCAGCACGGAAGCCAGCGTTATTCTGATCCTGCTTGGCTGCCTATTCGCCGTATTCCTGAGCTACCGGGTATTTTCCAAGCTTCTTCACCTGGTGGTGCAGGTGGATTTCTGGTCCTACACTGACAAGCTGGTGGCGGCGGTGTGCATTTACTTCCTCCTGCTGTGGGAGGCGGCCAGCCTCATGCGCCGCTACGGGGCGAAAACCCTGTGGAGCAACAGTATGTTCCGCAACGCCGGGACATTTATCGACCTGTACTTTAAGGAGAAACACCTGACCGTGTTGGTGGCCTTTGTGTACTTCTGCTTTCTGGCCGCCAACCTGGGAATCCTTTCGGGAATCTTTTTGTCTCTCTACCACGGACACGGCGCACTGAGAAACATTCTCTGCATCCTCTTTTTCGTGGCCCTGGTGGTGCTGGATCTGTGGGGGTTCCACTATATGTTCCACAACGCCTGGGAACGGGACAAGATCGCGGAGGCCATCAGTACCCTGTCCACCGGCGACACCAGCTATCAGATTGACACCACCCTGTTTTCCGGCAAGGAAAAGGACCTGGCAGACAACCTGAACAATATCAGCCACGGCTTAGAGGACGCCCTGCGGGAGCAGGTAAAAAGCGAACGCCTGAAGGCCGACCTGATCACCAACGTGTCCCACGACATCAAAACGCCTCTTACCTCCATCATCAACTACGTGGATCTGATCAAAAGGGAAAAAATCCAGGATCCGAAGATCCTGTCCTACTTAGACGTGCTGGAGCAGAAATCCCAGAGGCTCAAAAGCCTGACAGAGGACCTGGTAGAGGCGTCCAAAGCCAGCTCCGGCAACCTGAAACTGGAGATCAGCGATATAAACTTCACACAGCTCATTCAGCAGACAAACGGGGAATTTGAGGAGAAATTTGCCATCCGCCGCCTGGATCTGGTGACGGAGGTTCCGGAGAAACGGCTGATCATCGAAGCGGACGGCCGCCGCCTCTGGCGCATCCTGGAAAACCTCTACAACAACGCCTTCAAGTACGCCATGGAAGGCAGCCGTGTCTATGTAAAGCTGGAGAGCCAGAATGACATGGCCGTATTTACCATTAAAAACGTGTCGGAAAACCCGCTAAACATCGACGCCAGCGAGCTCACCGAGCGTTTCGTCCGCGGGGACGTGGCCCGCACCACGGAGGGCAGCGGCCTGGGCTTATCCATCGCCAAAAGCCTGACCGTACTGCAAAAAGGCGCCTTCGACATTATCATCGACGGCGACCTCTTTAAAGCCCGTGTGGCATTCCCCCTGAAACCGCCGGCGGCGGAAACGGAGGATCCCGCAGGCTGACTGATTCTGTCACAGGAACGCGCTGTTGGGAACACGGTTTTATGCCATAGGAGAACGCGTTCCCTGGTCAAAGCCTTCGGCGGAATGCGCGCACTTTTTATATCAAGTCCAGCACTCCCCGAATATCCATGATCACATGGTCGGCCCCGGCGTTTAAATACGCCTGGGCGGCCTTGTCGCAGAGACGTTCTTTCTCATCCTCCGGCAGAGCTTTGTACTCCTCCATGGAAAGTCCCATGGCGGAGCTGCCCTGGATGATTCCCACCGCGGTCATTCCCGCGTTCTTTCCTTCCAGAATATCAGAGACCGTATCTCCCACCTTCATAACGCGGGACACATCCTTTAATTTCAGGGTTTCCATGTTTTTAAACGCCATGTAGGGATAGGGGCGGCCCATCTGGCCGGTGGAATCGGGGCTGAACCAGCAGTCCGGCGCGTAGCCCTGTTCCTTGGCGCATCTGGTCACAACGGCCATCATCTCGTCGGTATAGCCTGTGGTGGAGCCGATTTTTAAGCCCATTCCCCGCAGGGTTTCCACCGTCTCCTTCACATAAGGCTTTAAGGTGGTGTACTGCTCCAGCACCTCCAGGATCTTCTTCTCGCTCATGCGGTACACGGCCAGCACGTCCTCATCGTTCCAGTCCCGCCCGTACTTCTCTTTCCACAGCCCGGCGATCCGGTTCATGGAAAACATGGTGCGGATGTGGTCGATTTTCAGCATTCCCATGGGCTTGCGGATCTCCTCCAGCGCCGGCTGGATGCCAAAGGCCCCGAAGGCCTCCTCGAAGGCCTTTACCGGCGCGAAACAGCCGTAGTCCACCACCGTTCCCGCCCAGTCAAAAATAATTCCGTCGTATCTCATATTTTATCTCTCCTCCAAAAATTCTTTTACCAGGCCGCAGACTTTTTCCATATCCTCGCTGTAAATCTCTCCGATATTTCCCACACGGAAGGTGTCCGCGTCCGTCACCTTTCCCGGATAGATGGCGTAGCCTCTCTCCTTGATGTACTGGTACATCTCCTGGAAGGAGAAGTCACGGCCCTCCGGATAGTAAAAGGTGGTGATAATGGGCCCCTGGATGTCCTCGCTCACGTAGGGGCGGATGCCTAACTCAGCCATACGGCGGATCAGCAGGCGGTTGTTCTCCTGATAGCGGCGGCTGCGGGCCGGAATTCCCCCCTCCTCCTTAAGCTCCCTCATAGCCTGGGCGAAGGCCAGCACCACGTGGGTGGGGGAAGTGTATCTCCACTTTCCGTCCTTTTTCATGGTCAGCCACTGATCGTAGAGATCTAAAGACAGGCTCCTGGCCTTGCCTCTGCATTTCTCCAGTTCACTGGTGCGGCAGATGATGAAGGAGAAACCGGGCACGCCCTGAATGCACTTATTGGCGCTGCTGATGATAAAATCAATGCCCAGCTCGCCCACCGGGATGTCCACGCCGCCAAAGCTGGACATGGCATCTACGATAAATACCTTTCCCGCTGCCTTCACCACAGCTCCCACCGCCGCGATGTCGTTTAACACGCCGGAGGTCGTCTCACTGTGAACCATGGACACATGGGTGATCTGGGGATTTTCCTCCAAAAGCTGGCGCACCCGCTCCGGGGAAATGATTTTGTCGTAATCCTCCCGGTACAGAAGGTAGGAAATTCCTGCGTGCTCCGCCATATCCGCCATTCGCTCTCCGTAGGCGCCGTTGGCGGCGATTAACAGGGTTTCCTCCGCCCCCACGGCGCTGGTGAGCACCGACTCCACGCCGAAGGTGCCGCTGCCCTGCATGAGCACCGCCGTGTACTCCGGCTCCTGCACATGGGCCAGCTCCAGAAGGCCAGCCCGGATTTCCTGAGTAATCTGTTTATAGTCATCGTCCCAGGTGCAGTGGTCAAACAGCATTTCCCGCTTTACGCTGTCCGTGGTGGTCAGCGGACCTGGGGTGAGCAATTTATAGTTTTTCATGTTTTGATTCCTCCGTTTGTTTCTCTGTTCTCTGCTTTTGATTGTCCGTCTCCGGCGGACAGGCCGGACGGCGGCAGGAAGATTTCTTATTTACAGCTCTCCGACAGCTCCTGGTGCCGCTCTAAAAGCTCCATGGTGAGAGGCTCCGGGAAGGTTTTCGGATAAGCGGAGCTGTTGGCCCCGTCGGTGGTTTCCCCTTCATACACCGCGTTCGGATAATATTTCTGCAATTCCGATCTGCCGTTTTTGATGATGCACTCTGCCATTTCCTGGGCCAGAGGATTGGTCTTTTCTCCTTTGTCCACCACAGCTACGGACTCCGTCAGGGAGAAATTGCCCTCCAGGGGATCCACGAAATCCACCGGCAGGCCGTCCGCCTTGTCAGCCACCGCCTGCTGCCGCAGGCCAAACCCGGCGGCCACCTCCCCGGCACGCACCTTCTTTAATGGAGCGGAACCGGAGCTCTCGATGTGAGGGCCGGCGTTGTGATAGATGCCGGTAAGCACCTCTGCCGCACCTTCCTCGCCGTAAGCGTCCACCAGGGCCTGGATCAGCAGCCAAGCGGTGGAGGAGCTTTTCACATCCGTCACGGAAATCAGATCCTGGTACTCCGGCGCCGTGAGATCTTTCAGGCTTGAGGGCATTTCCAGGCTGTTTTCCTTCATCATTTCCGTATTTACGATGATGGTTCCCTCTTGGGAGGTGATGGGCGCGCAGTAGTCCTTCTGATCCGCCGGATTTAACAGGGTGTAGGAAAACTCCAGGGGCTGGAACATCTGCAGTTTCTCCTGGGCGCTGTCCACATAGAAGGTGCTGAGGGTCAGCAGGTCCGCCTCGATGTTTGTCCCCTCCGCAATCACCTTGCCTCCCAGCTCGGAGGTGCCGAAGGTCTGAAACAGGTATTTCCCCTCATAGCCTCCGGCGTCCAGAGCCGTCTTCATGGCCTCCACCGCCTCATCGTCGGCGTTGGAGTAGATCACCACCTGTTTTTCAGCGCTGCTGCCGGAGCAGCCCGCCGCGAAGGCCTGGCAGGCCAAAACGCCCGCAAACAGCACACAACATACGCTTTTTCTTCTCATATCCTTTTACCTCTCCTTTTCGTCTGATCAAATATCCCAGAAGTCCCTTCACCGCCAGGTTTGTGGCCAGAATCAGCAGGGACAGGACAAACACTTCGTTAAACTTCGTATAATACTGTAATTCCTTGATCTTTGTGGTGATCACCATGGTTCTGGCCCCGGCGATGAAAATGACCGCGCTCACCGTCACCATGGCGTTCACAAAATAATAGCTGAACACTTCTAAAATGGTGGTTTTCATGTTGGGCGTCACGATGCGCACCACCGTTTTCATCCAGGTGTCCCCCATCAGGGACGCCGTCGTTTCCCAGGAGGCATTCAGTTTCGCCAGGGAATTTTTCATCATCAGGTAGGGAGTGGAGAAAAAATGCACCACGTTGCATACGATGATGAGGAAAAATGTATTTTGCAGCGGCGTTCCGGAAAACAGGAACAAAAAGGCAATACCGATGACCATGCCGGGAATGGTGTTGGTGACCAGGGAAATGCTGTCGATCACCGTTTTCCACCGGTTCCCCAGATGGCTCCTGGCCGTGGCCAACGCGGCGCCGTAGGTGACAAGCAGCCCTAAAACCGCCGTGGACAGAGCCACGAAAATAGAATTTTTATACACTCCCAGCAGGCTGCTATCCCGCAGCACGTCCGTCAGGTGTTCCGTGGTAAAGGCGATCCGGTACGGCCATTCCTCCACGAAGGGCACCAGGAAAATCACCGCGAACACGGAGAGCATTCCCAAAAGAATCAGGGCTGAGGCCGCGCCGAAGAAACGGTCGCGGGCCTTGTTTTTCCGGATCTCTATATTGGAAATCCGGCTGTAGCGCACATTGTAGCGCTCCAGGTATTTTAACAGGGCGATGCTCACCACCGATGGCACCATCATCATCATGGCCACCACCGCGCCCCGGTTGAAATCGGGGATGCTGCCTAACATCTCGTTGTAGAGCACCGTGGCCACCACGTCGTACTCCCCGCCCACGGAAGCGGGAATGCCGTAATCTGTAAAGCACAGGAAAAAGCACTGCACCATGGACGCCGCCAGGGTTCCCATAAGGGGGCGAAGCACCGTCTGCAAAAAGGTGACCGCCGGCCGGTCCAGCATAATCCTGGACACCACGGAAAATTTCTTATCAATATAGGCCATGGTGTTTAACACCAACATGAAGGACACCGGCAGAGTGTAAATCACATAGCCGAACAGCAGGCCGCCAAAGCCATAGATCTCAAAAAGCTGCCGGCCGATCAGCCTGGTGATCAGTCCCTGTTTGCCGAAGGAATAGATGATGGCAAAGCCGTAGGTGATGGTGGGCAGCAGCATGGGCAGTACCGCCAGCAGGCGGATCAGCTGTTTTCCCTTTGGCCTTATATTGGTGTACTGGATACTGTATGCAAGTATAAAGGCAAGAGTTGTGGCGATGGCCGCGCTGCACACCGACACGGTCACGCTGTTTCCAAGGGCCCGCAGAAAGCCTCGTCCCGTCAGCACCTCTATGTAATTTCCCGCTCCCAGACCGGCCTCCGTCACCGCGGACTCCATCAGGAGCCGGATGACGGGGGCCGCCAGGAACAGGGCAAAAATCAAAAGGACGAGGACGTAAATGGCCTTGATCTCCCGTTCGTTTCTTCCTCCCATGGCCTACACCGCCTGCGCCTGCATCTGTCCGTCCCGGCTGAACAGGCGGAAGATGTTGTTTCTCTTGATTTCCAGCTGGTTGAGGATAAACTCCTGTACAAACGGGGTTTCCGGCTTTGTGATGATCTCGTCGGGACAGCCGTACTGGGAAATGCCGCCCTCGTTGATGATCAGCACCTTGTCAGACAGCGTCAGGGCCTCCTCCGGATCGTGGGTGACGATGATGGTGGTCAGGTGGTAGTCTCTGGCGATCTGCCGGATCTTGTCCTTAATGGACTCCTTGATCACCCCGTCCAGAGCGCTTAACGGCTCGTCCAACAGCAGGATTTTCGGTTTCATCACCATGGTCCTTGCCAGGGCCGCCCGCTGTTTCTGGCCGCCGGACAGCTGCTCGATCCGTTTCGTCAGATGGGGCTCCAGACCCAGAAGACGGATAAGCTCCTGCACCTCCTGCTCCGTGGAGACGCCGGGGTTGTTGCGCAGGCCATAGGTGATGTTTTTATATACGTTTAAATTGGGGAACAGGGCGTAATCCTGAAATACGATGTTAAAGCCCCTCTTTTCCATAGGCTCTCTGGTGATGTCCCGGCCGTCAAAGAGGATCTGCCCTCTGTCCGCCTCCGTCAGCCCCAGA
>OLRK01001013.1_pt1 | contig 26756 bp, 19 predicted proteins | sample 1672911 | NCBI WGS metagenome assembly OLRK01 (sample SAMEA3136736, study PRJEB25190) | human gut metagenome | biome: human gut; feature: human-associated habitat; material: faeces | place: Austria | collected 2013 | reverse complement strand
CTCCCGGCGGCGGAGTCCCATATTAAGCCATCAGCTCCGAAACAGAAGGATAGGAAAGGCTTTCACCGCAGTCTAAATCGGCGAGGCAGAGGCGGAAAATAGCCTGTCCCGCCTCCGGAGAGACTTTGGCGGGAAAGCTGCGCAGTTTTGCCTGCATCATCACCTGGGGCAGGGTGAGGCTGCGGTCCTCCATGAGGGCCTGTTTTAGAACCAGGTAGAAAAACATGACGGTTTTGGGATCCGATTTGGGGCAAAGCTCCTTTAAAATCCGGGAAACAGCCTCCCGCTGGGGTTCCCCGTAGGGAAACATCTGGGCCGCGTAGGCGTCATCCAGCTCCTTCTGTTCCTTTGCCGAGTAAAAATTAAAACCAAATATATTTATCATAACGCTGACTCCCTTTCAAAATGTAGGATACCTGGGTTAAAAGGGGAAACTCCCACGCAGGCCCGCCCGCGGAAGGCAAAACGCAGGGAGATCCCGTATCAGGAGGGCAAACTGCCGTTTCCTCCTACGCTAAAGTGTAGCATAAAATTCCTGTATTTGACAGAAGAAATTTCCAGGGAGTATAATACACTCCAGGAAAGAGAGGTCCAACATGATATATAAATGTACGAATCCCCTCTGCGGGACCATAATAGAGCTTGAGGAAGACGGGACGGCGGCCCAGACGCAGCCGCTGGAAAAACCGCGAACAGGGGGCGGTACGGCAAAAAATGCCACAGGAAAAGACGGGGCATTTTCCCGCTGCCCGGACTGCGGCCAGGAGCTGCGGACCGCGGGGGAGGAGGAGCTTACCGGGGCGGAGTGGTCTGAGCTGGGGGGCTATTGGATGCGCCGCAGAGACCGTGAGGAGCGGGCCCTGTACTGTTACCGGAGGGCAGCGGCCCAGGGCGATCCCTGGGGGATCTGCAACTTGGGCTGGTGCATGGAAGCGGGCATCGGTACAGAGGCCGATCCGAAACAGGCGGTCTGGCTGTATGAACAGGCGGCGGAGCTGGGCTACGTTCCCGCGATCTGCAATCTGGGCGTCTGCTACCGGGAAGGAACCGGCGTGCCGCGGGACATTGACCGGGCGATCGAGTACCTGTCCGACGCGGCGGAATGTGGGTTTCCCAGGGCACAGATCCTCTTGGCCTACTGTTACGAGGAAGGGGACGGGGTAGAGGAGGACGGAAACGAGGCCTTCCGGCTGATGCAGGCGGCTGCCTGGCAGTGCCATCCCGACGCCCAGAGAGAGCTGGGGCGGTATTACGAGTATGGGATCGGCGTGGAAAAGGACGACGAGACCGCCGTTTCCTGGTATCGGAAATCTGCCAGCCAGGGCAATGCGTCGGCCCAGTGCAATCTGGGGTTCTGTTATGAGGATGGAATCGGCGTGGAAAAGGATCTGGAACAGGCGCTGAAGTTCTACCGTCAGGCGGCGGAAGGCGGGAGCTGCCGGGCAATGACCAACCTGTACTCCGTCCTCTACCGCGACTGCAGCCATAAGGTGCGGAAGGAGGCCCTGGAGTATCTCACCAAGGCGGCGGACATGGGGTACGCTCCGGCGCAGTGGAGGCTGGGATGCTATTTTTACTACCGGGACGATCCCAACGGAGAGGCGGCAGAGCGGGCGGTGGAGCTGTTCCGGAAAGCGGCGGCCCAGGAGGACCCGGCAGGCTGCTATTATCTGGGGCGGGCGTACTGGGATGGGAAGGGCGTGGATATGGATATGGAACAGTCCTTCCGCTGGTTTTTAAAGTCCGGGGAGATGGGAGACCGGGACGCCCAGTTTTACCTGGGCATGATCTATGAGCACGGCTACGGCAGGGACGCGGATCTGCCGGAGGCGGTGAAATGGTACACGCTGGCCTCCGACGGCGGGGACGAGACCTCCATGGTAAATCTGGGGCTGCTCTACCGCTGGGGCGGCCGGGGGCTGGAGAGAAATTATGAGCAGGCAGCCCGCTATTTCCGCATGGCGGCCAAGCGGGGAAACGGGCGGGCGGCGAACGCCCTGGGAAATCTCTATGAGAAAGGCCTGGGAGTGGAACAGGACGACGACCGCGCCTTCGCCTGTTTCAAACAGGCGGCGGAGGCCGGAAATTTAAGCGGCCTTCACAACATGGGAGTGTTTTACGAGCGGGGCCGCAGCGTGAAACAGGATTGGAAAAAGGCGGTGGAATGCTACCGGAAGGTGGCAAAAGAGGGCCGGACAGACGGGATGACCAGCCTGGGTTTCTGCCTTTCGGAAGGGATCGGCTGCCGCCGCAATCCCGCTGCCGCCAGGAAATGGCTGAAACGAGCTGCGGACAATGGCGGCCCCCGGGCCTGTGCCCTGCTGGCGGATCTTCTGGAGACGGGAAAGGGCGGGGACGCGGATCCCAAGGAGGCGTTTCGCCTGATGAAATGGGCGGCGGAGCAGCGCTATCCCTACGCCCAGGAGCGTCTGGCGGTTTTTTATGAAAACGGCACCGGGGGGAAGGAGAGCCTGACGAAGGCGTTTTTCTGGCATAAAAAGGCAGCGGAGGAGGGCTACCCCTATGCCATGCCCAACCTGGCCTGGGCCTATCAGTTCGGGCTGGGGACGAAACGGCAGCCGGAGGAGGCTGTCCGCTGGTACAGCCGGGCGATCGAGGAGGAGGAAACCCTGCAGGTGTACGGGTATCTGGGAGAGCTCTACGAGGCCGGGGAAGGTACGGACATGGACAGGGAAAAGGCCTTGGATCTGTACCGCGCGGGAGCGGAGCAGGGGGACGGAGTGGCCAGTCTCCGGCTGGGCCTGCGCTACGAGACAGGAGACGGGGTGAGAAGGAACCTGGAAAAAGCCTTGGCGCTCTACCGTCAGGCGGGAGGAGCCGGTTTCGCGGCTCTGGGACGCTGTTTCCGTTTGGGAATCGGGGTGGAAAAGGATGAAAAGGCAGCGGCGGCCTGGTACGAAAAGGACGGGGCGGCCGGCGGCCGCACGGGAATGCTGTGGCTGGCCTGGATGTACATAAAAGGCGCCGGCGTGAGAAAAAACCGCTCCAAAGGGGAGAGACTCTGCCGCCAGGCGGTGGAGATGAACCGGAAGGAGGAGGGAGACTGCCTTCGCCGGATGGCCGTTTTCCGGGAGGAGCTTAAAACGGTGTTCCTGGATCTGGAACGGGAGACGGCGGACGAGGAGCTGAGACAGAAACTGAAATCCCTGCGCCTCCGGCTGCAAAAAGTGGGAATGGGAAAATAACAGAGAAAAGCCTGAATATAAGGGGCCGGCGATGAGGATTTCGCCGGCCCCTGGCTATATACTGACAGGCTGGAAGAATCTAGGAGGACATGGGAGGCACCGGTACCGGCCGTCTCCGGTCAAAGACCTCCTCCACGTCCATCAGGTCGTCCAGATAGGTTTTTGTGGGGTTGGACTCCGGAAGGTCATAGTACATCCGGTAGCCGTCTAAGTTTCTGCGTCCCTGGCGCATATGGTCTTCGCCGATCTGCACCCAGTACTGCCTGGAATCCACGTTGCAGAAGTAGCGGAATCCCTTTTCGTGGAGGTAGGCGAATCGCTCATTCTCCATGGTGTAAGGGTGCCAGTCCCCGATTTCCGCGCCAAAGGGATAGAGGATAATGTCCGTGGGGCCGATGAGGCTTTCCACCTGGGACTCCCATTTATCCGTGTCCGCCACGAATTCCTCGTAGGGGATGGAGCCCAGATCCCGGTGGCCCCAGCTGTGGCTGGCCAGTTCCCAGCCGTTGTCCCGCAGGCACTGGGCCAGCTGGCGTACCGTTTCCCGGTCCTGCTCCAGATTGGGATTGACGCCCTCGTAGGCGGCGTCGGTGCGGTAGCCCATGACCCCGTTGTAGCCGGTGAAGGCGATGATGGCCCGGGCGCCCTTGTAGGAAAAGTCTGGATGGGCCTGGATAAAGTCCTCCAGCAGGGGGATCAGGTCAAAGGAACCGGTGACGGTGGTGCCGTCCTCCAAATCCATCTGGCAGGTGGGTTTTCCGTCCTCGCCGATGACCAGGCGGCTGGCAAAGCCGTCCCCTTCCATATATTCATAGTAACAGACGTCGTCCTGGGACATGACGAAGGGCTTTTTCCCCTCCGGCAGCATAATGTCCCCGGGGACGAATTTCACATTTCCGTTCTCGTCCGTCACCTCATGGGCCACATCGTGGATGCGCACCAGCACGTAGTCCCTCTCGTACATGGACTGGAGGATTTTTAAAAATTCCTCCCGGGTGGTCATCATCTGGTTGTAGCCGTTCTGCATGGGATCTCCGTCAAAAGCCTTGTCCGTGTCCATGACCAGGGTGTGGAAGAACACATGGGTGACCTCGGAGGGGTTGGCCCGCACCAGGGTGGATTTGGCGGCCTCGTAGCGGGAGATAGCCTCCGCGGCTTTCGGGTCAGAGGCGTACTGGCTCTGGGAGACCAGCTGGATGGCGCCGTCGTAGTCGTAGCCCATGGCCAGAAGGTCCGCCTCATAGATCAAGGCGTCTGCCCCGGTGAGGGGGCTTTCCGTGGCGGGGACGGAAGGATTGTCAAAGGGGGAAATGACGCCGGTTTCCCGTTCGCTGCCCTCCCCGCCGCCGGTTTCCTCTGCCAGGCCTGGGCCGTGTTCCCCGTCTGTGCCGTCTGCGCCCGCCAGAAGAAGGCCATCCGGGCCATGTTCCGCGGACGGTTCATTCTCCCCGGCTCCGGCGGTCCCGGAAACGGCGGGGGCGCGGTAGTAATTTATAAAGACGTTGACCAGATAAATGCTCCCGCCGATGATGAAGGCGGTGAGAAAGATTACGGCTAAAGTGGGGCCGTATCCCGAAAATTTTCGCAAGGCTCTGCGGCAGGACCGCAGCCGGTAATCTTTTTTACTCATATTCTACAAAGCTCTCCATAAAAAAATAAGGGCGTTTTGGCGCCTGAGACCAGTATAACATAAATGAAATGAGATGTCACAGAAGTGAGCCACTTTTTTTCTTACATTTTTTGGAAGTTGGCAGATATACTTGTAATAGAGAAAACAGACGGGAGAAAGTATGAAACGGATACTGGCAATCGCAGTGACACTGGTATTTTCGCTGACCGCGGCCTTTCCCGCGGCGGCGGCCCGGCCGGAGCTTGAGATCGGGGGAGAGAGGGCTGTGGCGGCAGCCGCGGCCGCGGAGGCCGGCCCGGCGGTATCCGCCCCCAGCGTGGTCCTGATGGAGGCGTCCACAGGACAGGTCATTTATGAAAAGGACGCGGATACTCAGAGGAGCCCGGCCAGCATTACGAAGATCATGACCCTGATCCTCATTTTTGACGCCCTGGAATCGGGGAAGATTTCCATGGAGGATGAGGTGGTGACCAGCGCCTACGCAAAGTCCATGGGAGGCTCCCAGGTCTTTTTGGAGGAAGGGGAGAAACAGACGGTGGAAACCATGATCAAATGTATTGTCATCGCCTCCGGAAATGACGCTTCCGTGGCCATGGCGGAGTACATCGCCGGGAGTGAGCAGGAGTTTGTGCGCATGATGAACGAGCGGGCGGCGGGGCTGGGGATGACCGGCACCCATTTTGTGGACTGCTGCGGCCTGACAGAGGACCCGGCCCACGTGACCACCGCCCGGGACATTGCCCTCATGTCCAGAGAGCTCATAAACCGCTACCCGAAGATCCACGACTATTCCACCATCTGGATGGACACCATCACCCACGTCACCAAGCAGGGCTCGAAGGAATTTGGCTTGTCAAACACCAACAAGCTTTTAAAAATGGCCACCAATTTCCAGGTGACCGGCTTAAAGACCGGCTCCACCTCTATCGCCAAATACTGTTTATCCGCCACGGCGGAAAAGGACGGGGTGCGGCTCATCGCCTCCATCATGGCGGCCCCGGACTACAAAGCCCGGTTCGCGGACGCGGTGAGCCTGTTAAACTACGGCTATGTCAACTGCCGCCTTTACGAGGATCCGGAGGGACTTCCCCTGCCGGAGCTGGAGGTGGTAAACGGCGTGGAGGACCGGGTGCCTCTGATGTATTCCGGGGTATTTTCCTATCTGGGCATGAACGGGGAGGATTTCAGCCAGGTGGAGCGGGAGCTGATTCTGGAGGAAACCTTGCAGGCGCCGGTGGAACAGGGGGCAAAGGCGGGAATTCTTCGATACAGCTTAAATGGCCAGGTCCTGGGAGAGCTTCCGGTGGTGACCGCCGCCGCGGTGGAGCGGGCCGGTTTCCTGGACTGCTTGAAGGAGGCGTTTTGGATGTTTCTGCCGGGGGGCGGCGGAGCCTGACGGGTTCGAGGAGGTTTCAGGGATGTTCCGGCCATAAATCCGGTTGTGCGGCCCGTGGATTTATAGTATACTGGAGCTGCTGGCAGCGAGAGCTGCGAAAATATAGGATAGGACAAAGGAGACTGATACAATGGATAGAATGGTTGGGACCGTTTCCAGAGGCGTCAGAGCGCCGATCATCCGAGAGGGGGACGATCTGGCGAAGATCGTGGTGGATTCCGTGCTGGCGGCTGCGGAGTCTGAGCATTTTGAGATCCGGGATAAGGATGTGCTGGCGGTGACGGAGGCTGTGGTGGCCAGAGCCCAGGGCAACTATGCCAGCGTGGAGGCGATTGCCAAGGATGTGAAGGCGAAGTTCGGAGATGACACGGTGGGAGTGATTTTCCCCATTCTCAGCCGCAACCGCTTTGCCATCTGCTTAAAGGGCATTGCCATGGGATGCCGGAAGATCGTGCTGATGCTCAGCTACCCGTCCGACGAGGTGGGAAACCATCTGATCGACATGGATCTGCTGGACGAAAAGAATGTCAACCCCTGGAGCGACGTCCTCACGGAGGAGAAGTACCGGGAGCTGTTTGGCTGGAAAAAACACTATTTCACCGGAGTGGACTATGTGGAGTATTATAAGGAGCTGATCCAGAACGCGGGGGCCGAGGTGGAGATCGTGTTTGCCAACAATCCGAAGGCCATTCTCTCCTACACGGACAGCGTGTTAAACTGCGACATCCATACCAGACAGCGCACCAAGCGGATCCTGTTAGCGAACGGGGCGAAAAAGGTCTACTCCCTGGACGACATCATGACCGCCAGCGTGGACGGCAGCGGCTACAACGACCGCTACGGCCTCTTAGGCTCCAATAAGGCCACGGAAGACACCGTAAAGCTGTTCCCCATCCACTGTCAGGAGATGGTGGATCAGATCCATGCCATGATGGAGGAGAGAACAGGAAAGAACGTGGAAGTGATGATCTACGGCGACGGGGCCTTTAAGGATCCCATGGGAAAGATCTGGGAGCTGGCGGACCCGGTGGTTTCCCCGGCCTACACCAAGGGCCTGGAGGGAACGCCCAACGAGGTGAAACTGAAATACCTGGCGGACAACGATTTTGCCAACTTGTCCGGAGAGGAGTTACAGGCGGCTATCAAGGAATACATCCACGAGAAGGATGAGAAGGCGGCCAGCCTGGTGGGCACCATGGTGACCCAGGGAACCACCCCCAGAAGGCTCACGGACCTGATCGGCTCCCTGGCGGATCTGACCAGCGGCAGCGGAGATAAGGGAACGCCTATTATTTATATTCAGGGGTATTTTGATAATTATACGAAGTAAGAGTTGAAAAAAGAGAGAGGACGCAGGGTCGCGTCCTCTCTCTTTTTTAAGAATGTAGTTTACGGATGCTCTTTTACAAAGGCAATCCGGTTGAGCTCCCCGGCTTTATATTCCGGTGATGTCCTGACCTGGCTGGCAATGGCCTTTATGGCCGCATCCAGATCGTCCTCGTTCAAAAGCCCGGCATCCACCATGTCGTAGCACTGCCGGGTCTGCCCGTTTACTGTGGCAAAAAATTCCATGGAACAGGCGGTGTCGCTGATGGTAGCGCGAACCTCCAGCTTTTCATAATTGGGAATCAGCACAGCAAGCTGTTCCGCGATCATCGTTTCCATTTCTGTCATGACTTTCCTCCTTATTCCGCATCGATAAATACTTTTGTTCGGTGATTGGCGCCGTTTTCATCAGTATAGGTGATGCTGACGATGGTTTCAACAGGATTTCCGTTCTCATCGCGGATTTCTTTGATGGAGGAAATCTGTCCCCCTGTGGCGTCCAGTTCGGCGGTGGCGGCATCTCTGCCGTTTTCCGGTACTTCGCTTTTTAAGGCTCCGTCCAGATTGTTGTCAAATTTATAAACCGTATCCTTATGGTCTGTCGTGACGGTGGTGGTGATGATATCCGGGCGTTTGGAGTCGCCGGTGTAAGAGAACCTTGTAGTTACGGCGACATCTTTTCCGTCAGCCAGGGCGCTTTTAACGTCGTTTTCCATGCGCTTGTAGTCGCTCTGGTTGATTCTGGAATCCATGGCCACCATATTCCCGGCGCCGCCGTCGCCGTTCAGATCCCGGCCCACAATGTGGCCTCCCTGGTCTCCGGGGCGGCGGTCCTGGCCGCCGGCCTGAAGCTGGGCGTTTGGGTCGCGGGGGTTTTCCGGGGTGCACTGCGGGGTGTACCGGCAGTATACGATACGGCCGAGGCTGTCTGTTTTGTAGACGGAGCCGTTGAGGACATAGGTGACCTCCGGCATAAGCTCACCGTTCTGAAGGTATGGGACGCCGTTGTCATCCCGGCGGATGTCTAATTCTCCGGGGAGCGGGACGACAGTCCCGTCATCCAGGATGACGAACCCAGGCTCCTGGGGATCGGTGAGAGGGATTTCTCCCGGTTCCTGGAAATCATCCAGATCCGGGGGGATTTCCAGATGTTCATGGAAGGTTTCGTCAGGGTTTCTGACGATCCTGTTTTGCAGCGTTTCCCGGAACTCCTCCATGGAAGGCAGAGAGCCTGGCCGCTGCGTTTCAGAAGGACGGGCCGTTTCCGGGAGCGGGGCATCGGAAGAACGGGAGCGGTCCTGAAAGGTACCCATCATAACAGTTTCCTCCTTTCCTCTGTTTTTATGAGATGGTTCAACAACGCTTTCGCGGACTGGTTTTCAGTCAAAGAGGCATTCTGGTAAGTGACCAGATATAAAATCACCTGGCGGTATTTCTCCGGCAGCGGGGAAATGGGCGGGGTGAGATGTTCCTCCAGGAACCGTTTCTGCTGCTCAAAGTCAAAATTGCTTTTGGAAAGGGCAGAAAAAGCACTTTCCGCTGAGAACAGCTCGTACACCACGGCAGCGGTCGCATCCAGTCTTTTAGAAACAGGAGTGTTGATATAGTCAAACAGGCGGCATTTAGCGGCAGCAGGCAGGTCTGCAGTGAGAATTTCCCTGTCCACGCGGTCCACCAGGTGGAGAAGATCTCCGGCAATTACACGGTGGACCAGCTCCCCTTTTACCTCTCTTTTTTTCGGGACTGTTTCCGGGATAAAAGAAAATGAGAAATCGTGACCGGTATATTTGCACACTTTGCAGAGAATAGGTTCCAGCCAATCATTTTGATATACAGCAGCCACTCCTTTGTTCAATCTGGAGAGTTCCAGAATCTGCTGATCATTCAAACTGGCAGCTCGCCCCACAAGCTCGCGGTCGGAATATTCCGGCAGCCGCAGGATAATCTTGGTGTTGGTGTTGCGGATGACAGCCATGTCCAGCAGTCCAGGAGACTGGTCGGCGATGAGGAACCCTTCGCCGTAAGTCCGCATTTCGGCGATGGCATTGGAGAGCATTTCCACTGATTTTCCCAGGAGGTTTGCGCCCTCTGCAGACTGCTCGGCAGAGGTCCGCTTTAGAAGATTATGAGCTTCCTCCAGCACGGTCACGTGTTTCAGCGGCACGTTCATTCCGCCGCAGGATGCCATACGATGTTCCTGTAGTTTCATCACCAGAAGTCCCATGATCAGGGATTTTGTTTCGGAGGAGCCGACACGGCTTAAATCAATGATGACATTCTGATCAAACAGCTCCGCCGGGGAGAGCTCGTCAGAGGTAAATACCAGACCGTTGATGCCGTTGGTGAGGGAACGGAGGCGGGTGCACAGGGCCCCTTTGTAATCGCTTTTGTTGTCGCTGGAATACTGGGACTGTTCCATGACTTCATCAATCTGCAAAAGAACATCGGAAAAGCCGGGGAACAGACGGCAGTCATACTTGTTTTGAGACTTTTTCAAATCCCATCCGGCCTTGACATAGGCCCGTTCCATGGCATCCTTTAAAACGGCGGGCATGGCCGCGTACATGGGCCAGCAGACGTTGAAGATTTCAACGAGCCGGTCCAGATGCTCATAAATGTGGATTTCCGCCGGAAAGCTGAAGGGGTTGATCCGCAGCAGGCTAGTCCGCATAGGATTGGTTCCATATACCGCCACATCCCTTCGGCCGCCGAACACGTTTTTGTACTCTCCTTTGGCGGGCTCGATGACGAGAAAGCGGACCTGGTGTTTCAGCAGCTCAGAGAGAATCTGGTAAACCGCGTTGCTTTTGCCGGATCCTGTGGAACCGGTGATAAATGTGTGCATGGAAAGGCTTTCCAAATCCAGGGATACAGGGGTTTCCGTCTCTCTCCCAAAATGGTTGACAGCACCGAGAAAGATCTCCTGTTTTTCCGGAATGGAATTCGTGCTGCTTAATACTTCCTGAGCGAAAGGGGCGTGTTCAATTACCGGAAGGCCCTTGACGGATTTTCTGGGCAGACCCAGCTGGATTGCCAGTTCATTGGTGCTTGCCAGAGCGGTGGCATCTACGTAGGTCCGTCTGTTTACATCGCTGTCAGCAAAGTCATAGAGGAATACAGGATGTAAAAAATGGGTGATGTACCGGGAGATTTCCCGCACCTGCTTTTTGCCGGTCCAGGTGTTGACCGCGGCCAGCTCCAGGCCGGTCTGGTTTCCGGAAACGAGGGAGCGGTACATACTGGCGGCTGTTTCGGCCTCAGCGGCGCTTTCCCCAAGAAAGTAGGCGGCAAAATCCCACATTCCCACGCTCTCGCATTCGTCCAGGCGCGCCAGCTGTTTCTCCAGCCGTTTTAAGGTGTCGATCAGCGCCTTGTTCTGTACGTTTAACGTCACGGACTGGGAATTGCCGAAGGTGTCTGTCAGGGCTTTGGTGTGCCCGTAGCTGGTGGAATGGCTGGAGCCGGAGTTTTCGCTGTACTGCGTTCCGGTGCCCAGGGCAAGGGTTTGGGTGGCGCTCTCATTTTCTCCTGCCGTATGGCCCTGGGACTTTGAGGAATTAACCCCCAGGGTCAGGGTGCGGGAGATGGAATCGGATACGGAATCCGTGTGGGAGGTGCCGTGGGTTTGCCCGCGGGCCACGCTGGAGGAAACGCCGGTGGTGGTACTGCGAGAGACGCTGGCGTTTGGGCCGCCGGCGGGGCCGGCAGAGATACCGGCGGAGACACTTTGGGAGGTACTGGTATGAGTGCCTACCGTTTTCGTTATACTCTCGGAGTCGCTGGTGCCCTCTGTGGTGCCGGTGGTATGGCTGGTTCCGTATCCCTGGGAGATGGTGCGGCCTTCCGTATCCGTGACGGTGCGGGAGGAGCTAGTCCCCTGGGATCGGGCGTCGGAAACGGTGCGGGAGGTGTTGATGCCTGCCGTTACGCCGTGGGAGTCTGTGCTTGTTTCCCCGGTGGTGTCGCTGTCGGAGGAGCTGGAGCTCTGGTTGAGGGCATAGCTGTACTGCATATTGGCAAAGGGGGACATAAGGGTGTAGATCCGCTCATATTCCCGCCTGGTCTCCACCAGATCCTGATGGGCCAGATTGTTGGCAATGCAGACGGCCGTGAACGCCTTTCCCTGCATACTGCTTATGAACTTTTCCAGTCCCTGGATGTAGTGCTTGTCCTCAAGAGATTGGTGTTCCTGCTTATAGTCCGCAATGCAGGTCACACTGGAAACGGCGCCGACGGACAGCCGGTTTAAGTCTGCCTGAAGGGTCTCATTGAGATAGTCGTCGGTGCTGCTGCCGGGAAACAGGCCCAGGAGGCTCTGTTCCAGGGCCTGTCTCATGGTGCCGCCGGAGTAGCGGGAATCCCTGGAGCGGACGCCCAGGTAAAAATCATTGTTCTGCCCGTCGCTTTGGATCAGCAGGACCAGGGTGCACGGCTTATTGGAAAGGGCGTGAAAGACGGTGGCAAGCTTGTGGACGGAAAATTCGTCGTCTTGGTATACCAGAGCGGAAATCCGGAAGAACTGGATCTGCTCCAGGCGTCCGGCCGCCTCGTCGGAGAGGGGCAGGACGTCACAGGACTGGAGTGCGGGAACGTAGTTCTTCATTACCTCATTGTCTATAATGGAAAGACAGTTCTGGAGATTGTTCTGTAAGGTCACGAAAGGAAACGTTCCAGGAGCGTCCGCGTAAACGGACACTGGGCGGGACGGTTCCGATTCAGGTTGTAACGGTTGTTTCTGCCGCTCCAAAGGAGCGCTTGATGATTTGTTTTTCCATTCCAAAGGGGATGTCCTTCTTTCTATCAGGATTGAAAATAATAAGTTTTAGAGTTCCAGTTTTGGGAACTGCCGGCAGTTGTCCAGATGCGGAGCACGTAACCCACATTGCGTCCCGTAACTCGGTCAAAAAACCTATAGAATTCGTATTGGGCATTGTCAAAGGGGGAATAGAAACTTCCGCATAATTCAAGAAAGTAAGATTTGCCGTGCCATACTTCGCGGTGTACGCGCGGAAAACTTCGTATTTCGTTTAAATTCTTTGTGGAGGAGCTGCCTTCAAAGCGGTACAGACAGTCCCGTTTGGGGGACAGCCTGAAAATATAGGTGTCGTCTGCAAAAATCTGAATATTGGAAGGATCCAGAGCCCGCCGTTTTTCCTCTGCTGCATCAGCCGGGATTACTTTAAAATCAGAATCAGGATTGCAGCGGCTGCGGCGATCAGCGCTGCCGCAATCCCAATCACTTTTTTTGACGGTTCCGCTCCTGTCCGTCCAGTGGTGCGCTTTTGGGCAGAGCGTACTGGTTCCTCTTTCTTCGTGGGGGTGGGGCTGATCTTTCTGCTGGCAATGGGTTCCGCCACAATGGGCCGTTCCTCTTTCGGCGGGCAGGGCGAAGGTTGGGCCTGTGGCGCGGAAACCGGCGTTTCGTGCATCGGCTCCGGTCTCCGGATTTCGGTTCGCGTTTTTTCTGCGGCAGGGGCCGTGACAGCCTGGGCCTGTTTTGCCGTAGCGGCGGCAGCGGCCGTTTCCCGCTCCGCAAGGATCCGGCGCAGTTTGTCAGCCAAAAAGACCTTTGCCACGTTCCGCATATGGGTCATTCGCGTGTCGGAAAAGTTCTGGATCAGGTCCATTTTCAGGTTGGTCCAGTATTCGTCCGTCCATTTGGCGGGATCTTCCGTAAAAGGCGTCATTTCCACGTGGGGCTCCAGCAGTCCGGGGATGGATTTGCAGTAGTTGTATTCTTCCTCGTAGTTCGCAAAGGTGGGATCCACATCGAGGGAATCCACAAAGATATATTTTAATGATTTTAAGTCTCCGCTGTCAGCGTATGCTTTGATTTCTGCGTTCACAGTATCACTCCTCTCTTTTACATATCCAGAATGGTATGGATCTCGTTGATATTGGCTTCAATCCACTCCAGAAGCTCCTGGTTCTTTTTCAGATTCTCCAGCCTTTCCGATTCATCCGTAGCGCATTTCTCCAGCTCGTCATATTTTTCCTGAATCAGGACGTCCAGCTGGGAGAAAATGTGGGAAAACTGCGATTTCATCCGCTCAACCTGCTCGGCGGCGAATCCCAGGGCGCTTTCCATCCCTTCGTCCAGGCTGCGGCGCATTTTGGCGACCAGGTCCTGCTGGATGCGGGCGGTGGATACTTGGAATTTTTCCGTGCGCTCGATACGCTCTTCAAAAATGTCCCGTTTTCTGGTGTCGTAGTCGAGAACCGTTTTGTAAATATCCTCCTCTTTATAGTCGTCTACGGTGTCGTAGACATCTTCCTCGATGTAGGACGGGGTGAAGATTTTCCACCAGCGTTTGGCGGGATTCCGTACCTGACGGGTGCCGACCACAACCCGGTGAGAGCCTACTTTTACCTTGCGGGTGCCCACCTTTTCCTCGTGAGAGCCCACCACGACGGTCTCCTCCTTCTCCCCTACTTTTTCGTAGTATCTGCGCTCCTCATAAGAGGTCTCCCCCGTATGCTCCACCGTTTCAGCGGCAAAGTCATCGGAGGTCCAGCTTTCTGCTGTCTCCCGCATGGATTGCAGGGCACCTTTGATGAGATCCACGGTCTGGAAGTCCAGCTGTTCATTGGAAACGGAGTCGTCGATGGAGGACAGTTTCTGCTGGTATTCCATGAGGAGCTGTTCGCCGGTGTTTATGATTTCGCTGTTGATTACGCTCTCTAAGTCGGACGTCAGTTCTGCCATGGCGTCAGAGCTGAAGGTGCTGAACTGATTGACCAGGCGTTTTGCCCACTCCCGGCTTTTGATGGTTTCTCCGTAGGGCATGAAAATTTTGCTGGCTTTGCTGGTGGCGGCTCGGCTAAGCTGATTGGCTTTTTCCTGGATGATCGGCATGGGATCCAGGCCAGCGATCCTCTGTTTAAAGACTTCCGCCTCTTTTCCGTCGGCAATCTTCTGCCTCACGGCTGCGGCGCGGTCGGAACAGGCTTTGGCCGCGGCCTCATCTGTGGCAACCTGTGTCTTGGCTTTTACGAGCACCTCGTTGCTCTCCAGCACTTCCTGGAAGGATTCCACCAGATCCTTGATTTTCTTCGTTTTCGCGTACTTTTTCACGTACGCGGAGATGGCAGCCTCGATGGAGTAAATGCCGGAATGGATCAGGGCCTGTTTCTTGGTGTCGCCCTGCTCAACGGCTTTGCTTAACTGGAAGTTCAGCTCCTGCTGGGCGCTGGGGGAGAGGGTGGAATACCGCTCTAGGTGCAGGGAATCGAAGTCCAGGAATTTGTCGATCATCAAAAGCGTGTCCCTGGCGGAGAGGGGCAGCTGACGTTCCTGCGTTCTGGTGAGGTTGTCAATGTCGATTCCGGCAAGGTCCGTTTTGATGTTCAAAGCTGTAAAAGCAGAGCAGGGGAACAGCTGGGGATCGTCGATCCCGTAGGAGGCCAGATAGTTTCTGGCAGAGAGAATGGCCTTCTCGATGCTTTCCTCCTGAGGGTTAAACTGATCCATTTTGTTGATCACAAAGAGGAACCGGTCCCGAACCTGTTTTCCGCCCTTTTTGATCTGATCCGCCACGTAGTGGAGCAGGGCGGCATCGTCATTGGTGCTTAGCTGGGTGCCGTTTAATACGTAGAGGATGAGGTTGTTGGAGTCGTTGTTGATGGCCCGGTAAGTGGTATTTTTATGGGCCTGGTTCTGGGCATTGTTCGGTCCGGGAGTGTCCACCAGCATCAGAGCCGTGCTTTTAGAATCCAGGAAAGGGATTTCTCCGTCCGCCGCAATGCGGTGTACCCGTTCGTCGTCGTTCAGCTCGCTCATGATTTCATAGGTGAGTTCCGGGACTTCCCGGAGGATTTCGTTGTTTTCATCGTATACGATCGCCGTAAAATGGGGTTCATCGGTGTCCAGGATCTCTGTGATCGTGGCGGTGCAGGCCTCGTTTTTGGAGGGCATGAGCTTTTTGCCCAGGAGGGCGTTGATGAGGGTGGATTTCCCGGAGCTCATGGTAGCGATGACATTTACGGGAAAGATGGAGTTGTTGATGTTTTCAAAGGCCTTTGTCAGTTTGGCGTCCCGGAAATCGTCAATGGGCCCTTTCTGAAGGTCTTCAAATACCTTGAGGATTTTTTCGTTGATGTCGTCGTCCGTTTTGCCGGCGATAAAATGGCATTGGGAAAGGTGGACGAGGCCTTCGTTTTCCGCCTGCTGGAAGGCGTCGTGAACGTCGTCCCAATCCAGGGCCATCCCGCAGTATTCCAGGGAGAAGTCCATGGTGTTGAGCTCCTCCCGCAGCATTTTGGGGAATTGGCCGATCCATTCCTGGAGCCGTTTCCCTTTCGTGACTTTGTAGAGGATGCTGTCTGTGGAAATGTCCCTGCCGTTTACTTTGATCGTCGTCTCAAGACGGTAGGGGTTGTACTTCATATAGATTTGTGCCATTTATTTTCCCTCCATTGTATAAAACTTAACAATTTGGTTTTCCAGATAAGAAAAGCCGCAGTTGGCCAAAAGGGCCTCTGTCTCCTCTGTGGGAGAGATGGGCGGCAGACCGAAGTGTTTTTGATAGTATTCGGGCAGGCCCTGCTGTTCAAATTTATCCATGTAGATCTCCATTTCCCTCCGTTCCAGGCGGGAGAGGGTTTCCAGGCGGCTCTTTTTTGCCAGATAGGCCGCGCGGGAGGAAACCGGACAGATCAGAGGCTGTTGAAATCCCTTGGAAATGAGGAATTTCCTCTGGTTTTCTATGGAATCCAGGATGCTGTCGTCCTCGGAAATCAGCTGGTCGATTTTATTCATAATGAAAAGGATGTCTCTTTGTCCCAGGCAGTCCCGCACCGTCTCCAGGTGACGCTCCTCGTCTGTGGTGCCCAGCTGGGTAGCATTTAAAACGTACAGCATCAGGCGGTATTTTTTGGATTGGATGAACTTTTGGCTGATTTCGGTGTGATCCGCGTTCTCGCTGGAATTCACTCCGGGGGAGTCTAAAAGGACAATCCGTTTTCCGCCCAGGGCACTGTTGAAGTATGTGCCTACAGTGATTTTGGAGGACGGGTTGTCGCTGTTGTCAGTCAGCAGATCCTCCTGAGACGCGTTCATCAACAGATCATGGTCGTATTCACTGGTTGCTCCGTCCTCAAAGGGTTTGGAGACGATGATGTGAATTTTGCTGGTGCAGGCCATGTTCTGTGCCAGGCTGATGGTTTTTCCCACGAGGGCGTTGATGAGGGTGGATTTTCCGGCGCTCATGGTTGCGGTGATTAAAATGTTGTAGGGCTTTTGGCAGACGAAGTCGTTGTTTTGCTTTACAAGCCGTAAATATTGCCGGAACGGTTTCAGCGCTTTATCCCGCAGAACGTCCTCCCATGCGTCAAGATCGCCGAAGGCAGCCTCAAATCCCCGGCTCAGCCGTTTTTTTTGCTCCGGAGAGAGAGAAAAATCCATGTAGATTTCAAGGATAAGTCTGCTCTTAAGAGCGGCCCGGGCTATTTGACCGAGTGCCCCCTCCTCTTTGTGGAAAATCCCGGCCATGGCGGCAAGGTCGTAGGGGAGAAGGTCACAGAAACGGGAGCCAAAGGAAAGCTCCTTCGCTTTTTTGGAGTTCTCTCTGACGTGGCAGAGCTGCTCCCGGTAATAGACGATTTGTGCCTTTGTGTACGTTTCCTGGTTCCATCTGGCAAGACGCAGCAGGTGCTTTAAATACGAGAAATACTGCGTCTGTTTTTCACCGTTTTCCTTTCGGATGGGATGAAATGCAAGGGTCTGTGTACTTGCGAAAATGTCTTGTTTCACGGTTGTTTTGATCCTTTCTGGAACGTCGTCAGAATGGGAGCGGAAGAAAATTAAGCGGCTCCAGGTTTTTGCGGCGTGCCATTTTTGTTTTTTGTAATGACTGATATTCAGTTAAAATAATTCTTATAGATATTTATTTTAATGCTTATAGAAGTATTTTGGGGTGCAAAAAACCACCTCCCTGAAAATCACGGATTAGAAAATTTCTATATAAAAGATGGTGCGGAGCAGGTGCCGGGCAGAAAAAGAGATTCTGCGCCTTATTTCAACGCCCCCTGCCCCTTCAGCCACAAATCCAACCCCTTCTCCCCATACACCTCTGCTGTCACCACATAACTCCCGTCTGGCTGTTTTTCAGCCACTGCGGTGGGCAGACGGTCCAGGACGGCGTTGATGTCCGGGCCGGAGTAGGAGAAGGTAGCTTTGTGCAGCTTTCCCGTGTACATGAAGGGGATTCGTTTCCGGAATTCTCCTTCCTCAAACCGATCCTTATAGGGGATGTCGAAGGAGTCCGCGGTGACTTTGAACTCCCGGATGCGGTCGATCCGGTATACGGTGGGGTAGCCGGGGTATTTCTTGTCCCGGTCGCCGATGTAGGCGATGAGGTAGAAGTAATACTCCGAGCACATGATTCCCACCGGTTTCACGGTGGCGTGAGTGACGTCGCCATTTGTCTTCTGGTATTCCAATTCCACCAGCCGGTGGCGGTACACGGCGTTTCCCAGCTCCCAGACCGGTTCGATAAGGGGCTTTCGGTGCCGCGGTTCGATGTAGTGAAACAGCTCGTTTCCCGTGAGTTCCCGCATTTTTCTGCGCTCCCCCGGAGGGATGCAGGCGTCCACCAGCTTGCTGACGAGGGCCTTCATTTCCGACTGATTCAGGGAACGGCTTTCAAATAGAATCTTCGTTATGGCGAACAGCTCCGCGTTGGTGAGCGTCGTGGTTTTTAAGTTCACGAGCCGGTAGCCCTTGGCGGACCGGTCGTAGCGGATCTCCGTGATCTCCCCGTCGGAAGTCATGCGGTTGGAAAAAAATTCCCGGATGTCGTCGATGTCCCGCTGGATGGAACGGGGATTGATCCCGTACTCCTGGGCCAGGCTGTTTTTATTCAGGATTTCCCCCGACAAAAGCCGGTTGTACAGCTCCAGGACACGGCCGTGTTTGCTGGAACCTTCTTTGCAGTGATCCATCATTGCCACCTCCTTACCATGAGTATAGCAGAAAAAAAGGACATAATATGTCATGGAGAGGAATCTCTTTTGGTTTTTGGTCGGATTTTGGTTTTATTTTATCACGTCTAATGCTTAAGGACAATATTTTTAGTGCTTATAGAAACTTTTAAATAAAAAATTTTCCATTTAGAATGATTTATGGAGGGATGGAATGAGCGAGGTGAATTACCAGGAAATCGGAAAGAGAATCAGGGCGATCAGGCAGGAACGGGGCATGACACAGGAGGAAACCTCGGAGCGCTGCGACATCACCCTGTCGTTTTATGGAAATATCGAGCGCGGAGATAAAAAGATGAGCGTGGAAACCTTGATGAAGATTGCAAAAGGCCTTTCCGTCTCTACAGATTTTCTCCTGTTTGGAGCGCCGCCGGATCAGACGGAGGAGGCGCTGCGGGTCTGTTCCAGGGCGCAGGAACAGGGAGACGAGCTGCAGTACCGCAAGTTTGTGGATATTATGAAGGCGGTCTCCACCATTGTCGATAAATTGTGAAAGAGCTTCCTTGGCGGGGGCTCTTATTTTTGTTTACTGTGAAAGCCCCGGATGACGACGATATAGATGGGCACACTCCGTGCAAAGGAATATGGCTGCTGACGCAGCCGCGCTCCGGCGCGAGTGCGCGCCAAGCGCACACTTTTTATGTTTTGAGAAAATAACGGACAGAGACAAAAGCTGTCATACCGGACTGATATAGTATAGGGAGAACGGCGGAAAACGCCGGGGAAAACGATGAAACGTGGGAAGGAGGAAAAGGCGTCTATGGAGTACCGAGTGGTGGGATGCCGGTTTGGGGCAGTGACCGTAGAGGCAGAATCGGAGGAGGAGGCGCTGGAACGGGCCAAACAGACAGACGTGGGCCAGGTTCGGTGGTTGGGGAAGGAAGATGGGTATCCCGTCTTTTTAGCGGCCTACGCGGAGAGGGAAACGGGAGAGAGCAGAACAGGCTCCTCTCTTTCCGTCACAGATCACCCATAGATAACACAGCAAACAGGCATGAAAGCCCCCGTTCCTCTGCCCGCTGCCGGACAGGAGGCAGGTAAAGGAACAGGGCTGGTTCATGCCTGTTTTATGGTTATTCCGTTTCGCTGCGTACGGAACTTTTCAGACCATTATTTCGCCTTCTCAGCAAACTCCACCGTCACCAGTTCCTCATAGGGAACCCGCTCCTTCAGTTCCCCGGCCTCCTCCAGGATGTTTAAGAGAAGGTCAAAGCTCTCCTCTGTGAAGACGGTGTCCTCCTTCCAGGTGTCCTGTTCCTTGTAGCGGTTTACGATGGTGGCCAGAGTGGAAACGTCTGTCTCCGGGAACTGGGGGGAGATGGTCTCGGCGATTTCCTCGGCGGAGTGGGAGTTGACGTACTCCAGGCCCTTCTGGATGGCGTTGGTAAACTGCTGGATCACGTCCGGGTGCTCCTCCATATAGTTTTTTTTGGCGGAGTAGGCGGTGTAGGGCACGTAGCCGGAATCCACCCCCAGGGAGGCGACCACATAGCCCTGGCCTTCCTGCTCCAGGGCGGTGGCGAAGGGCTCAAACTCCACGGTGTAGTCGGCTCCGCTGCCGGGAAAGGCGGCGGCGGTCAGGCCGAAACTGATGCTCTGGTCGATGGAGAGGTCGGTTTTCGGGTCGATGCCATTTTTCTTTAAAATGTACTCAAAGACCATCTGCGGCATACCGCCGGGCCGCCCGGCCATAAGGAACATTTTTTCCATACGCTCCAGGGTCTGACGAGAGGCGGTGATCCGGTAGGGGCGGCGATGGTTTCCTGTTTCCTCTGTCAGCCGGAGCTTTTGGAGGATTTTCATAAAGGGCAGCAGTTTTTTCCGGTATATGGGGATTCCCATGGCGTTTAAACCGGCGGTGAGGGCGCGGACGGAGGTGAAACCGGTTCTGTTTGTTTCCAGGAGGCGGATGGCCGCTATGAGGATGGAAAGTTTGGAAACAGAAGGATCAGGGAAAATGACGGATTCCCGGCCGGGACGATCTGCCGCCAGGCGGCCTGGTGGGATCGCTGTGCCGGAACCTTCGGCTGGATCGTCCTCTGTTTGGAAATCCCCCTGTTGCACCCCCTCCACGGGAAATTCCAGAAGGCCCGGTCTGTCCGCTCCTCTTTCATCACATTTCTCCAACCCGTCCAGCCAATGTCTCAGATAAATCTCCACATTCCCATCCCGGTCCACCACCATCTTTTCCACCAGCATTTCCACGTCCGTCCTGGTCAGCTCTTTCTTTTTAATAATTTCGTCCAGAACCGTCAGGGCCGTTCGCCGTTCGTGGGCCAGCGCCGTTTCCGGGGGCGGGGAAACCTCCCCCAGGTTCGCCAGCTGCCGCTCCATGGCGGAAATGGCCGCCGTCTTTTCTTCCTGCAGGGCCTGATAGGACTGGGCGATCAGCTCGCTGCCCCTGGGATGTTCGGCCAACTCCCGCACCTTTTGGGCGATCAGGGTTTTCAGCTCCCGTTTGGCCTGTTCCAGCTGGTTTTCCAGCCGTTTCCGGCTGTCATGGAGAGAATAGGAACCCTCGTTTGATTCTGGCAGCTCCAGGCTTTGAAGGACGTTTTTTTGCAGGCGCCGCCAGAGGGAGAGGTAGAAAAACAGGGACTTTGTCAGAATTTCCTCCGTCACCAGATGGGAGTGGGGACAGAACCGTTTTCCTTTTTTATTGTAGGTGCCGCAGACGTAGTATTTGGGGCGGCCGGGGCGGCTGACGGCAGTCATGCGGAGGCCGCAGTCTTTGCAGAACAGGCAGCCGGAAAACAGGTTGACGTGAGTTCTCTGCCCGCGGTAGCGGCTGTGGCTGCGGCTTTCCTTCACTTCCAGCAGCAGGCGCCAGGCATCGTCGTCAAAGATTTTTGGGTGGTGGTCTGGGAACACGTACTGCTGGTCTTTGGGAACTTTCCTGTCCTTCCCGTTGATGGTGACCCGCTCCCGCTTGTGGGTGCGGAGCACACCGTTGTGAAAATCGTTGAACAGGGTGTCTTTGACCATAGAGTACGTCCACTGGCGGGCCGCGGGCCGGCCGCAGGGCAGTCCCAGGGCCTGGCGCCGCTCCTGCTGCAGCGTGGAGGGAGTGGGGACGCCCCGTTCTGTCAGCAGTTCCGCCACCTTCCGGATGCCGTTTCCCTCCAGATACAGCTCTTTTTCCAGGTTTAAGATGGCGGCGGCCTCCTGGTCGATGAGAAGAAGGGAGGGCTGGAGGGGATGGCTGGTGTAGCCGAAGGGCGGCTTGGTTTTTAGCGTCCCGTTTTCCTGTTCCATCCTTTTTATCCGCCGCACCTTTCGGCTGGTACTTTTTACGTACCGCTCATTGTCCCAGGTCTTGATGCCGATCATGTCGTCGTCGCAGCGGAGAGAATCGTAGCCGTCGTCAATCAGAATCACCCGCTTGCCCAGCTCCTCCATTTCCTCCAGAAAGAGCAGCACCTTGGCGTTATGCCGTCCGATCCGGGAGAGATCCTTGGCCACGATTACGCCGATGGAGTCTAAGTCGGCCATCATCTGTTGAAAGGCGGGACGGCTGAAGGAGTAGCCGGAAAACCCGTCGTCCTCGTAGATGCGGCCCACGGTCATGGAGTGTTCCCTGGCGTACTGGAAAATGATTTTTTTCTGGTTTTCAATGGATGTGTAATTTCGCCGGTTGTCGTCTCTGGAGAGCCTTACGTAGCCGTTTACCACCACAGCAGGCTCCGCGCCGGTGCAGGTCATAAAAACCGCCTCCTTTTTGCCGTTCTGCCGTCACCGCAGATGATTCCTCAGCAGCCTCAAAAGCCCTGCCTTTGGTTCCCCGCCTTCATCAGGGCGCTCCACAAAGGTGACCACCACATATCCCTGACGGTTCAGCCATTCCCGCCTGCGTTCCACGGAAATGGGATCCGTTTCCCGGCTTTGCAACAGGAAACAGACCGGTTTTTTCATTCTCATAGGATTTCCTCCCATCCCTGGTTTGGTAGTATCCTATGAGGCGGCAGGCTTATCCTATGAGAAAAGACAAAGGGGAAGGACGAGAACAAAGGCCAGAGGGGCAGAGCGGCCACAGCGGCCAAGAGGCTAAAGTTGTCCCAAAGATCCAGCGCAACCAGAGGGCCAGAGCGGCCAAGAGGCCAAATCCGCCCCAAAGGCCCCAATGGCCCAAATCCGCCTCCAGATATAGCCCAAACGCATGGCAAAGCATGAAAAACAGGCATTTGCGGTTTCCCAGCCCCCCTTTTATAATGAAATCAGGGAGCGGAGTTTATAAATGATTTATCTTTTTGAGAGAATTTCGTTATAAAAACCCCCTATAATCAAGGATAACATCACAGACAACAGACAAACCACAAGGAGAGGTGAGAGATGAGCCGAATACTGATCATAGAGGACGACGAACTGATCGCGGAGCTGGAGCGGGATTACCTGGAGGCGGGAGATTTTCAGGTGGAAATCGAGCTGGACGGAGAGCGGGGGATGGAAAAGGCCCTGCGGGGAGATTATGACGCGCTGATCCTGGACGTGATGCTGCCGGGAAAAAACGGGTTTGACATTTGCAGAGAGGTGCGAAGGAGCCTGAATCTGCCGGTGATCATGGTCACGGCGAAAAAGGAGGACGTGGACAAGATCCGCGGCCTGGGCCTGGGAGCGGACGACTATCTGATCAAGCCCTTCAGCCCGGCGGAATTGGTGGCCAGAGTGCACTCCCACATCAGAATCCACCAGCGGCTGCTGGAGGAAAAGAGAGAGCGGAGGCCGGATTCCGTGGTGATTCAGAACATGACGGTCTGTCCGGAGGCCCGGCGGATTTTCATCGACGGGGAGGAAGTGTTCCTCACCAACAAAGAATTTGAGCTCCTGCTGTTTCTCATGGAAAACCCCAACATCGTCTTTTCCAAAGACCTGCTGTTTGACCGCATCTGGGGTATGGACGCGGGGGGCAGCACGGCCACGGTGACGGTGCACATCAACCGTCTGCGGGAAAAGATCGAAAAGGACGGCTCCAACCCCCAGTTTATCGAGACGGTGTGGGGCTCCGGCTACCGGTTCCGGCTCCAGTAAGGGGCCGGAGGAAAAAGGGAAAAGGCAGGTATGATCCATATGACGTTAAAACGAAAAATACAGCTCTCCAATCTGCTCATGGTGCTGATCCCCATCGTACTCTCCCTGATGGGGGTCTTTTTGATCATGAAAACCTCCATGGGCAGCTACTGGAACACCCTGGAGACCATGTACATCAATGAAAACGGCCTCCAGTCCGCCCAGAGCCTGATCTACACTTATAAAATGGAGCTCTGGGACCACGACTGGGGCGGCCGGGAATTTGAGCCCAACGGGGATATGACCAACCTGGAGGAAACTCTGGCGGCCATGGGATACTACATCCGCATAAAAATGAACGGGGAGGTGGTTTACACCACCATATCGGAAACAGACATCCAGGCGGCGGAGCAGGTGGTGGGGGACGCCCTCTACACCGCCAAATCCCTGACGGCCTGCGAGGGAGACTTGACGGTGATCAAATATACCTTCTATCGGGACGAGGACGTCTGCTCCCTCATCGCCGTCAACAACGGCCGGGCCGATCTGGCCTCCCGTTCCTATTTAAGAGAGTACATTTTAAAATACCTCCTGATTCTGGCCTTTTTGTTTATCGGCTTGGTGGAGCTGGCCAACCTGGCCCTGTCCCGCTGGATTTCCCGCAGCGTGCTGGAGCCGTTAAAGGAGCTGAGCGCCGGGGCCCGGGAGATCCGAAACGGAAACCTGGATCACCGGATCACCTACGCCAAACAAGACGAGTTCGGGGAGGTCTGCCGGGATTTCAACGAGATGCGGGGATATTTAAAACAGTCCGTAAAGCAGCGGCAGGAGTTTGAAAAAAGGCGGCGGGAGCTGATCACCGGGGTGTCCCACGACCTGCGGACACCTCTCACCTCCATCCGCGGCTACCTGGAAGGACTTTTGGAGGGCATTGCCGCCACGCCGGAAATGCGGGAGCGGTATTTAAAAGCCATCCAGACCCGCACCGGGGACCTGGAGCGGCTGGTGGAAAGCCTTTCCGTCTACAACCGCCTGGAAAACGAGACCTTCCAATACCAGCTGGAACCGGCGGATATGCGTGCTTTTCTGGAGCAGTACGTGGAGAGCAACGGGGAACAGTTCCGGCGGGACCATGTCACAGTCCGCCTCCGTTTCCGGGAAAAGCGCTATCCCGTCATGCTGGACGGAAACGAGTGGAAACGGGTGATGGACAACCTCTTTGCCAACACGGTCCGCTACCGGGAGAAGGAAACCTCCGCCGTCACCATTTCCTTAGAGAGCCGGAATCGGCGGCTCAAGCTGGAGCTTACCTTCGCCGACGACGGCCCTGGCGTGCCGGAGGAGAGCCTGGGACGGCTCTTTGATCATTTTTACCGCACCGACGAGGCCAGAACCCACTCCGGGGAAGGTAGCGGCATCGGCCTGGCGGTGGTGATGGAGATTGTAAAGGGCCACGGCGGCACGGTGCGGGCCGAAAACAGGAAGGGCCTGGCGGTGGTTCTGACCCTTCCCATGGAAGGCGGGGCGAAGGAGGCTGTAAGAAAATAGAAAGGTGACTTTAGAAAAAGTTTATCAGAATGTTATCTGCCTGTTATCCTCCTTTTTTATACTGATTTCTGTAATGAAGATTACAAAACAAGTAAAAGGAGTGAATATCATGAAACGGAAAACAAAGGCGGCGGCTATATTCGGTGTGGCCGCGGCATTATCGGCAGGGGCGGCTGTGACCTCCCTGGCGGCCTGGGAACAGACAGGAGCGGATTGGATCTACACCGACAGCAGCGGATACCGGGTGACGGACGCCTGGAGACAGTCCGGCGACTACTATTTCTACCTGGATTCCGACGGCATCATGGCCAGGGATCAGTGGGTGGAAGACTCCTATTACGTGGATGTAAACGGAGCCCGCGTCAGCAGCCGCTGGGTGTGGGCGGATGAGGGCGGCGACGCGCCCAGCTCTGACGGCGGCTGGTTTTACCTGGACGCCAACGGCAGGGCCGTCACCGACGGCTGGCGGGTGATCAACGGCCAGCGCTACCACTTTGATTCTGACGGAAGGATGAGCTACGGCTGGCTGACAGACGAGGACGATCATCTGTACTACCTGGGCGATGAGAGCGATGGAGCGGCTAAAACCGGCTGGCTCTGCCTGGACTACGACGAGGAGGACGGCCATGAGGATGGTGAGGTAGCCGGGATCATGACCGGCGGCGGCACCTGGTTCTATTTCCTGGAAAATGGCCGCGCTCTGAAAGCGGATGACGGTGAGTCCTACGTCAACCGCATGATCAACGGCTACCGCTATTACTTCGATGAAAACGGCGCCGTGGCCACCGGCTGGGTGAGCGTGGGAGAGCGGGAGGCGGAGGACGCCACCGGCGTCAGCACCTTAAAATACTTCGGCGGCCCGGACGAGGGACAGATGGCCAGAGGCTGGAGATACCTCTACGATGACCCGGAGGATACAGAGGATGACGATTTTGCCTTCGGCCCGGCCACTCCCAGCGAGATGACGCCCAGCCAGTGGGGAAACCGCTACGACGGCGGCGAGGGAGCCTGGTACTACTTTGACAACAGCGGCACCCCGGAATACTTAAAAACCGGCGCGGAAACCGTCACCGATGCCACCGTCCGGATCAACGGCCACCGCTACTTCTTTGACGAGTACGGCCGCATGAAAAGCGGTCTCATCGGATTCCGCCAGGAGGACGGCACCATCGCCAGCGCCTACTTCGGAGCCGACGACTCCGACGGCGCCATGAAAACGGGCCGTCAGCCCAACGTCTACGAGGAGGACGGCGAGCGCTCCACCTTCTATTTCAACAACAACGGCGGAGAAACGGGAACGAGAAACGGCTACCTCTACTACCAGGGAAAGCTGGTGCAGGCAGAGGAAGGCGAAGATTTCCAGGTATTTGAGGTAAACGGCCAGCTCTATCTGGTAAACGAAGCCGGCCGTGTCCAGACCTCCGACCGGGCCTACCGGGTGGACGGGGAGTATTACTACGAATACGAGGACGGCACCATCTACCGCATCAACGACGACAGGGAGCGCCTGGGAGAAGTGACAGAGGGCGAGCGCCTTCCCAGGATTTCCTACGAGGAGGTGTATGCCTTAAATTAAAGACGGGAAAACGATCATAGAAACTCTCTTTCTTTTCTGAATATTCTTTGAAAACAGGACGGGCGGGCCTTTTTTCAAAGAATATTCAGA
>OLRK01001007.1_pt1 | contig 26937 bp, 33 predicted proteins | sample 1672911 | NCBI WGS metagenome assembly OLRK01 (sample SAMEA3136736, study PRJEB25190) | human gut metagenome | biome: human gut; feature: human-associated habitat; material: faeces | place: Austria | collected 2013 | reverse complement strand
GAATCCCTGCCCGAAGTGCCTGCCGTTTTGCGGGAAGGTGCTCATAGATGACGTGTGGAGTGGAGGAGCAAAGGATGGGGTGGATCCGGAGACGGGGAAACGGTATCCATTAATGAGCAAGGCCATTGCCCACGGACTTTATCATCCCCGATGCAAGGACAGCCACACCACCTATTTTCCCGGCATCTCCACGGCTGATGATACCTGGACAGAGGAGGAACTGGAGGCGATCAGACAGGCGAGCAGGGAGGATGAACGGAAACAGTATGCGGAGCGGCAGGGGAAGAAGTATAACAGGCTGGCTGCGTATTCGATGGATGAAGGGAATAGAAAGCAATACCAGATAAAAGTAGCAGAGTGGAAAGGGCGATCTGGAGATACAAAAGGTGGTTTGAATGTAAAGAAATCTTACGAGAACTTTCTGAATTGGCTGCGCAATGATAATGAGCCAAGCAATCATAAGTATAAATTGACAATGTATGCTGAATTTACAGAGCTCATAGAAGATCCTGAATTAAATGTACCTTTTGCATATCGTGCCGATTTAGATGTAGTGAAATATAATTCATCAGCCCCTTTTATCGAGGAATATGATATAAATTACGTATATTCTCATGAGATTTCCCATAGAATGGATGAGCTGGAATACCATAGCTGGGAAAATGAGAATTTTCTCCAGGCCATTGAAAGTTGTGCAAGAAAGGTGTATGCTCAAAAAGAGGAAATTCAGGCATGGTTTGAACCGGGTGGAAAATATGAGCAGAGCTTTGCTATTTCGGATATAATCAATGCGTTAAGTGAAAATGAGATTTCAGTCCCTATTGGACATGATTCAGAGTATTGGAAACAGGATAGCCGTTTCAAGGCCATGGAGATTTTTGCTGATCTCAGCAGCATAGACGTTCTTGATCTGAATGAGAGGGAAACTGTACTGGAGGAACTTTTTAAAGCATATCAGGAGGTAATACAGTGAGTGAGAATCTGTTTGATAGATTAAGAGAACCAGAGGTAATGAGCCTGAGAGAAAAGTGTCATGAAATCACAGGAAAATGGCCGGCTTATCATTGGGACTGTTTTGGAAACATTGATGAGTATAAAGAGCATATGAAAAAGATAATTGAAGAACATGAACACAGTGCTGCCGGTCAATAATGACCGGTGGTATTTTTATTCCCTTCTACAAGCACCCAGCACACCCGCCTGGGTGTTTTTCTTTTGCCCGAAGGCGTAAAACTACGGTGAGACACACCGATAAAAACTGTAGGAGAGACACTCTAACTGATGGAAGGGGAGACGTCCCCGAAGAAGGAAAGGAGAACGATACCATGAAACGATTTCCCATGAATTTGCAGCTTTTTGCGGAGCCTGGCGGCCAGGCAGGGCAGTCTGGGACGGGAGACGGAGGGAGTGCCGGCGCGGCTGGGTCAGGAGCTGGGAGCGGAGCTGCAGCAGGAGGTACGGCCGGTCAGTCTGGCGGAACGCAGCCTCAGTTTGACTATGAAAAGCTGGCCAGTTTGATTGCCGGAAAGACCTCCGTGACGGAGGACACGGTGTTAAAGTCGTATTTCAGGCAGCAGGGACTCTCCCAGGAGGAGATGGCTCAGGCGATTCAGGCGTTCAAGGCCCAGAAAGCGGCCAGTCAGCCGGATGTAGGCGCCCTTCAGGCCCAGGCGGCCCAGGCTCAGGCGGCGGCCAGACAAGCCCAGGTGGAGAACGCGGCCATCCTGGCGGCGGTGGGGTTGGGGGTGGATGCCAAGACGATCCCGTACCTGATCAAGATGACGGATTTGAGCCAGGCGGTGAGGCAGGATGGGAATGTAAACGCGGAGGCGGTTACGAATGCCCTCAAACAGACCCTGGAGGATGTCCCTGGGCTGAAACCGCAGGCAGCCGGCCAGACCGGGTTTGTCCAGGTGGGAGCCGCCGGCAATTCCCCGCAGCAGGCCCAGCAGACGGCGCACACACCGCCCGCAGCAGTGCCGGCAAAACGCTGGAATCGGTTTAACAATTAAGAAAGGAGAGCATGACATATGCCGAATGTAAATTATGCCCAGGTCTGGGAGCCTGAGCTTTTAGAGATCCTCATGCAGGGGACTCTGACGTCCCCGTTTGTAACCAGTAACGTGAGATGGCTGGACGCCAAGACCTTCCATTTCACCCAGATGAGCACCAGCGGATATAAAAACCACAGCCGGAACGGCGGCTGGAACACCGGTACCTATACCCAGACGGATGTACCGTTTACCCTGACCCACGACAGGGACGTGGAGTTTCTGGTGGACAAGGCGGATGTGGATGAGACCAATGCCACGGCCTCTATCCAGAACATTTCCCGCGTGTTTGAGCAGACCCAGGTGGTGCCGGAGACAGACGCGCTGTTCTTCTCCAAGGTGGCCCAGAAGGCCCAGGCGACGGCCGGGTACAATTCCAGTACGGCGGCATCCTCCTATACTAAGGCGAAGGTGTTTGGGATGCTGAAGGACATCCTGGCAAAGGGAAAGCTGCGCCGGTATAAGGCAAATGGCAGCCTGATCATGTACGTGACCAGTGCGATTATGGACGCCCTGGAGCAGTCCACGGAGTTTACCCGCAAGATCGAGATGACGCAGATTGCGGAGGGCGGTCTGGGGATCGAGACCAGGGTAACGGACATTGACGGCGTGCCGGTGATGGAAGTGATCGACGACGAGCGTTTCTGGGACGCGTTTGACTGGGAGCCGGCGGATGGGGGATTCCTTCCGCGGAAAAAGGTAGCGGAGAGTGAGGAGGACGCGGGAGACGGCGTGACCGGCGCCCACAAGATCAATGTGCTGGTAGCCTGCGGGCAGACCTGCAAGATTGTTCCGAAGATCTCCAGCATCTACTATTTTGAGCCGGGCGGCCACACGAAGGGGGACGGGTATCTGTACCAGAACCGCAGTCTGTCTGACGTGTTTGTGTTCCCCAATGGCAGGGACGGCAAGATCGACAGCGTTTTTGTTGACGTGGATACCACGGAGTACACCGGAACGTAAAGGGGGCGGAAACATGGCCTATGAACCGTATGTGACACCGGAGGAGTACGCGGACTTTGGAGGAACGGTACTCCCGGAGGCAGAGGCAGCGAGGTTCCTCCGGCAGGCCAGCCGCCATGTGGATTCCCTGACCTATAACCGGATGGTGGGTCAGGGATTTTCCGGTCTGACGGAGTTTCAGAGAGAGATGGTGAAGGAGGTGGTCTGCCGGCAGGCGGAGTTTGAGTACGAGAATGCCGACGAGATCGACACCATTCTCCAGAGCTACAGCATCAACGGCGTTTCCGCCCAGTTTGGCAGTTCCTGGAACGTGTTTACGGATAAGGGGATCGCCATGCGCCGGGATGTGTACGCCATGCTCTGCCAGACCGGCCTGTGCTGCAGATTGGCGGTGGGGCGATGAAGTATCCGTGTCTGGTGCCAAAGAGGCTCTGTAAAACGAAGATCAGGGTCCATTTGGAGAGCGAGGAGCTGAACAACCTGGGAGAGGCGAAACACACCGCGGATCTGGAGCTTTCCTGCAATTTTCAGGACCGGGCAAAGACGATCCTGACGGCAGAGAAAAAGCTGGTACAGGTGACGGGAACGGCCCTGTTTCCCGGAGACATCGCCCCGGAGATGCCGTCTTTAAGCGGCGGGACGGTGACGGTGTTCGGGGAAACCCGCCGGATTGTCCAGGGGACGAAGAACCGCAACCCGGACGGGACGGTTAACTATTGTACGCTGGAGGTGATGTGATGAAGGTGAAATTCACGGTGAAAATGAATTTTCCCCGCATCCGGCAGTTAAACGAGGCGGCGGTGACAGCGCTGGAAATGACGGCGGAAGCACTGCACACGGAAGTTGTGCAAGCCCAGCTCATGCCATTTGAAACTGGGCATTTGCAGGAAGATGCCACTTTTGTGGATTACAGCAAGTCTAAGAGAGGAAAGGTGTCTCTGGTTTCTAGCACCCCTTATGCGCGCCGGTTATATTTTCATCCAGAATATCATTTCCAGACAGACGAAAATCCGTTTGCAGGCGGCCGATGGTATGAGCCTTGGCTGGAAGGAGGAATCAGTGAGGATTTCGCGCAAAAAGCATTTAAGCAATTTTATAAAAAGGTGGGTGGAGTGTGATGCTGAAACTGACAGACATCCGCCAATGGATTGCCGGGATGGGGCTTGCGGCAGATGAACGGGTGTACATTGGCAAGCTGGACAATAAGCAGCAGAAATCCATTGGGATATATGAGCGGAAGGGTAGCGGGCCGCCGGTGACGGCGCTGGGCGGCCCTTCCTGTACTTCTTATGGGGTGCGGCAGCTTTCCCTGTTGGTGCACTGGAGCAAGAGCAAACCGGAGTCAGAGGCGGCGGCTTGGGAGCTGTTTGAAAAGCTGAAACGTGTGACCAGCCTGTCCATCGGAGGCGCGTTCGTCAGCGGCCTGATTTTGCGGGTTCCGGAGCCTGTGGATGTGGGGACGGATGACAATGGGGTGTATGAATATGTGATCTGGCTGGATCTGATTGTGAATAAGGAAGGAGATGGGAATACATGAGCGAGACTGCAAAGGTTTATCCGGTCTTTAACAACAAATTTAAAGTGGGGATCAGCGGTTCTGATGAGGCGGACACGGTGATCGCCAACCTGACGAATTTTGCCCCTTCCATTGACGGGGGCATTGAGGAGTGGAACGCCATGGAGGCGGAGGGCTGGGGAGATGCCATGATGACCAGCAAAAAGCTGTCCTTCAGCTTTCAGGGTAAGCGGACTTATGGCGATCCGGGAAATGATTTTATCGCAGGCCTGGCCTGGAAAAGTGGAAATGATGTGGTAGCCCCCTTTGCCTGGGAGATGCCTTCCGGAGCGAAGGTGGCGTTTACGGCCATTATCAGCGTGACGACTCCCGCCGGCGGGGACAGCACGAACGTGGACAGCCTGGAGTTTGAGGTGCACTGCAAGGGCAAGCCGACGTTTACGCCGGCGTCAGCGGGATCTGGATCATAAGGAAGGAGGATGTGAGAGATGGCAAAAGTTGTGGACATTACGGACAAGCTGAGCTTTGACGGGAACCCCAGCCTGACAATCAAGGGGAAAACGATTGAGGTAAACGCGGATGCTCCCACGATGTTGAAGGTGATGAACCTGATGGATGGGGAGCCTGGTGTGAAGGAGATCATGGATGTGTTCGAGCTGATGTTTTCCGGCACGGCGCGGAAGGAGCTGGAGAAGTTGAATTTGAATTTCGCGGATCTGATTGTGGTGATCCAGGAGGCGGTGGCTTTAATTGCGGGCGACGGAAACGGCCGGGGGGAGCAGTGACCCGTACTACGATCTTTTTGGGGACTGGGATCTGATCGTGTCTAGTTTCCTGACGCAGTACGGGCTGCGGATCCGGACGAAGGAGTTTGAGACGGTGAGCTGGGATGAATTCCGTTCGCTGCTTGCCGGAATCGCTCCGGAAACCCCTCTGGGGCGGGTTGTGGCGATCCGGTCGGAGACGGACAAGAATGTGATCCGTCATTTTTCAAAGGATCAGAAACGGATCTATGATGAATGGCGGGCTGGACAGGCGGCGGCTGTCACCCCGGAGACGTTTGAGCGGCAGATGGAACAGCTGGAGCGAATGATGGCCCAGCTGTGTGGGTAAGGGGGGAGAGCGGTATTGAAAAAATAAAATGTGAGCAGTGCGGGCGCACTCTTTTGCTGGTGGAGCTGGTGAAGGGGGAGATCAAGTGCCCGCGTTGCGGAAAAATTAACCAGGTAGAATATCCGCAAAGGGGAGAGCACATAAAGCGCACCGTTGAGTCGCGTCCGAGCCTACTTTGCTTGTTTTGACAAGGCACAAGGTAGGTGAGGAATAATGGCAGAGGAAAACGCCGGCCAGATCAATCTGGACTTGGTGGTGAATAAGAAGGCTTTTGAAAAGCAGATGTCAGGGATTCAGGGCCTGGCGAAGAAGGCGGGGGCTGCATTGGCCGCCGCTTTTGCTGTAAAAAAGATCTGGGATTTTGGGGCGGCCTGCGTGGAGCTGGGTTCTGACCTGGCTGAAGTGCAGAACGTAGTGGACGTTACCTTCCCGCAGATGTCGAAACAGGTGGACGCGTTCGCGAAGAACGCGGCGGCTCAGTTCGGCCTGTCGGAGACGATGGCCAAAAAGTTTACGGGTACGTTTGGCTCTATGGCGAAGGCCTTTGGGTTTAACGAGCGTTCTGCCTATGAGATGTCCACGGCGCTTACGGGTCTGGCTGGGGATGTGGCATCCTTTTACAATATCAGCCAGGACGAGGCATATACCAAGCTGAAATCAGTATTTACGGGCGAGACGGAGACCTTAAAGGATCTGGGCATCGTCATGACCCAGACCGCTCTGGACAGCTATGCGCCGGCCAATGGTTACGGCAAGGTGACGGCCAAAATGGGCGAGGCGGAGAAGGTTGCCCTGCGGTACCAGTTTGTTACCGAGCAGCTTTCCCTGGCGGCGGGGGATTTTTCCAGGACTTCTGACGGATGGGCGAACCAGGTGCGCGTGCTGCAGCTCCAGTTTCAGAGCTTGCAGGCAACCATTGGCCAGGGCCTGATCCGTGTTTTGACGCCGGTGATCAAGGTGATTAATACCCTGATTGGCAAGCTGCTGAGCCTGGCCAACGCGTTTAAAGCCTTTACGGAAATGTTCACCGGGAAGGCAGGAGGCTCCGGGGCATCTGTGGCGGCTGCCGGGATGGAGGCGGTGGCAGATTCCGCGGAGGATGCCAGCGCTGCCATCGGGGGAACCGGGAGCGCGGCAAAGAAGGCGGCCAAGGAGATCAAAGGCGCCACCACGGGCATTGACGAACTGAATATCATCGACCAGGGGGACAGCGGATCCGGATCAGGCGGTGCGGATGCCGGCGGCGGATACCAGGCAGATCAGTTTGATATGGGGGAGATTGCCCCGTTGGATGACGAGGTGGATGCCAGGTATCAGGCACTGATTGACCGGGTGGAGGAGCTGCAGGGGCTGTTTCGGGAAGGATTCCAGGCGGGATTTGGGGATGCGTCTGTGCTGGATAGTATCCAGAATTCTGTCAGTGGTATCGGTGAAAGTCTGCGAGATGTCTTTGCTGATCCGGAAGTAGTATCCGCGGCGAATACTCTGTTTGATAGCATTGTGCTAAATGCGGGGACGGTTGCCGGGAGCATGGCGTCCATTGGATTGTCCATAGCAGATAATCTGCTGGGGGGTGTCAGCAGGTACCTGAAGCGGAATACCTCTGGTATTAAAAATTACCTGGTTTCCATGTTTGACCTGGGAGACCGGATCGCGGATATTTCCGGCAGTTTCTCGTCTGCAGTAGCGGGAATAGGGAAGTCGTTCCGGAGCAATGGGGCGAAACAGATCACAGCGGATATGATCGGAATTTTCAGCAGTGCTTTTATGGGAATTACAGAACTGGCTGGAAATTTTGGGGCAGATATACTGAATGTGATCACGCAGCCGTTTATTGATAACCAGGGACGAATTCGGCAGACGCTGGCAAATACGTTCAGCGCGGTGGAGCCGATTTTAGGCAGTGTAAAAGAACTGGTAGACGAGACATTTGAAACGATAAAAGAGACTTATGATACTTCCATAGGCCCTATGTTTCAATCATTTGCCAGCGGCCTGTCTGAAATCGGGAAGAAAGTGCTGGAATTGTACAACCAGTATATCCTTCCGGTTGTTGAAAATATTTCGTCCAGGTTTACAGATGTCAAGGATCAGAGTTTAGCTCCGTTGATTGAAAAATTCGGTGAATTTGCGGAGAAAACAGCAGAGTACATTACGGCTTTGTGGGAAAACGTTCTTCAGCCATTTATCTTATGGTTTATGGAGACGATTGCCCCTGTAATTGCGGAAAATCTCCAAATAGCTGCGGATGTTTTTTTCTGGCTATTGGAGCAGGTAACACAGGTTCTTGACAGCGTTCTGAATGCCTTAAACGGCCTTTTGGATTTCCTCACCGGCGTATTTACCGGCGACTGGAAAAAGGCATGGACGGGCATTAAAGCCTTTCTGTCCTCCATCTGGGATCTGATGAAATCTCTGGTGTCTGTGGCGATTGAGGCTATTTCCTCGATCATTCAGACCGTGATGGATTCGGTGCGGAACAACTGGGACGCGGTCTGGACCGGGATCAAGGAGTTTGCCGCGGGCATCTGGCAGGCGATCCGGGATACCATCAGCCAGCTGATCGACGCGATCCACATGAAGATCAGCAGCGTGATGGACACCATTAAAACCGGGATTTCCACGGCCCTGGAGAATATCAAGAAGGCGTGGAATGATACCTGGGAGAATCTGAAAGAAAAGGTCGAGGATATTTTTGAAGGGATCTGGTCCACGATCAAAGGGATCATCAATAAGATCCTGGGCGGTATTGAGACGATGGCAAACGGAGTGGTGAAGGCGATCAACAAGATGATTGAGGCCGTCAACGACGTAGCGGATCACGTGCCGGGAATTGATGACGACCTGATCCCCACCATTCCGGAGCTGCATCTTCCGCGTCTGGCGGAGGGCGGCTTTGTGCGGGCGAATACCCCGCAGCTTGCCATGATCGGTGACAACCGCCATCACGGTGAGATCGTGGCACCGGAGGATAAGATGCAGGAGATGGTGGACCGGGCGGCTATGATGGCGGCGGGGATGAATTCCGGAATGTCTGACGAGTATCTGCGGATCGTGATTGACCTGTTGCAGCGCATCATTGAGCTGATTGAGAACATGGATCTGACGGTGAGCATTGACGTACGGGACATCAAACAGAAACTGGTGGATCTGGAGAAACGGTCCGGGTACACCTTGAGAACGACGTAGGGGAGGCGATGGGATGGCAGTAATTACAATTAACGGCAAGGAGTTCCCGTCGCCGGATGTGGGCGGCAGCCTGGTGGTTTCCACGAATGTTTCGTCTGGGAAAAATGCCAGCGGGGAGTTTGTCGGGCAGAAAGTGGGCCGGGATCAGTATAAATTTGACGCCTTGCAGTGGAAGTTTCTGGACGCGGAAACGTGGTCAACCATGTTGAAGGAGTTTGATCAGTTTGTGGTGACGGCCCGGATCCCGGACATGGTCAATAACCGTTGGATGACCATCCGGATGTATCCCGGCAACCGCACGGCTACGCCGGTGGAATTTGACGCCGGCGGTTTGCCGACACGGTATAAGGACTGTAAAGTGAATCTGGTGGATTGCGGGGTGATGGAGTAATGCAGGCGGCGAGCGCGGCATACAAACAAGCGATGAGGGAATCCCTCCGGAACCACAGTTTTATGCGGGTGACCATCGGCGTGATTAATCAGACGGCGCAGGCATCTGCCCATGTGGCGGATCCGGAGGCGTTTACTTATTTTTCTGCGCTGACGAAACCGTTTGACAATTATGAGGTGACGGAGCTGTACGCGTCCTGTGACCAGGATTGGACCGCGGTGGATGGGAGTATGTATTTTCTGCCGCGGGAAAAGGCGGATGTGGTATTAAATGCCGGTCTGGTGACGGAGGAGCTGCTTGGCGCCATCGAGATCCGGTTTCCGGTAGCGCTTTCTATCAAGGGGCTTACGGTGGAGTTTGGGAAAGCCTATCCGGTGGAATTTTCGATTGTGTCGGATCAGAAAACGGTGGAGGTTACGGGAAACGGGGACGGGCATTTTGTGACGGAGGAAATCTTTGACGAGGCCACATTCCTGCGGTTTGAACCGGGGGAGATGGTCAATGGTCAGTCCCGGTTCCGGATCCATCAGATTACTATGGGGATCGGGATTTATTTTGACAACCGGAAGATTTTGTCGGCCACGAAAAAGGAGCACATCAGCCCGATCACGGAGGAATTGCCAACCATTGATTTTTCTATGACGGCGGAAAACCGGGAGAGGCAGTTTGACATTGAGAATGCGGAGTCGTCGGTGCAGTTTCTGGAGATTGGCCAGAATGTGGAGGTGCTGTACGGTCAGGAGCTGGCGGACGGCTCGGTGGAGTGGATGCCGGGGGCAAAATTGGCCCTGAAAGACTGGTCGGCGGATGACGAGGAGCTGGAAATCAGTGCCTCAGACCGGTTTGACGCGATGGAGGGCACGTATTATCGCGGGAAGTATGATCCGGAGGGAGTATCTCTGTATGACCTGGCAGACGATGTGTTCCAGGATGCGGGGGTGGACAGCCGGGAATATTCCATTGATCCCTATTTGAAGGGTGTGCTGGTGAAGAATCCGGTGCCGGCGGTAACTCACAAGGAGGCGCTGCAGCTGATTGCCAACGCGGGGCGCTGCATCCTTTATGAGGACCGGTCAGGGAAAATATTTCTGAAATCCAGCTTTATTCCGGATATGGCGGCGTCTGCGGAGGATGAGGCGTACTTCAGCCAGGCGGAAAATGTGCTGGATGGTCTGCCGAAGGGAGAATATGCCCTGACTGGTGAGGATTACACGAAGACGGGGGCGGCGCAGTATTTTCTGCCTCGGAACGGCGGGGAGGTTTCCCTGCATTTGGGATATGTCAGCGGGGAGGCGGCGGACGGCCAGGGGAATTTCACGGAGAATCCCCGGCTGACGGTGCAGTTGGAGGCGGCGTTTAAGTGTTTTGGCTTGACGCTGGAGTTTGGCCGAAACATCCCCCAGGCGGTGACGCTGCTTTCCTATTATAATGAGGAACTGGAGGAGAGCTATCAGGTGACGGAGCTGGAACAGGTTACCGTGATCTCTCACGAGTTTCCGGAGTTTGACCGCCTGGTGCTGGAGTTCCCGAAAGGCTCTCCCAATAACCGGGTGATTTTGGACAATATCCTGTTCGGAGACAGCACAGACTATTCCCTGGAGTATGGCTCTGAGCTTACTAAGACGCCGAGAGGAACGCAGCTGACGCGGGTGAAGGAGCTGCAGGTACTCCGGACGCTGTATGGGGAGAGTGAGGAGGAGAGGGAACTGGCGAAGGAGACGGTGGTCTTTGACGGGGAGAACAGCCAGTATACCTTTTATCTGTCCAACGCGTCGTATGGTTTTTCTGCGGTGATTACGGATGCCGCGGAAGGGCAGAGTGTCCAGGTTGTGGACAGCAGCGTCTACTATGTGGCGGTAGCGGTGGGGGGCGTTTCAGGGGCGGCGGAAATCGTGGTCACGGGCCGGGAGTATGTGGTCACTCAGGCCAGAACCGTGAGACAGCTCCATACGACGGGGACGGTGGAGACCTGGGAAAATCCATTGGTGTCAGAGGCGGGGATGGCCCAGGATTTGGCGCAGTGGGTTGGGGATTACCTGGCGTCGGACCGGGAGTATGACCTGTCTTACCGGGGGGAGCCGAGGATTGACGCCAATGACATTGCGTTCCTGGAAAATAAGTATGTCCCGGATCTGCTGATCCGGATTTATGATCACACGCTGAACTTTAAGGGCGGCGCATTGTCCGGGAGTATGAAGGCGAGGAGGGATATGAGTGGCCTGGTTAGAACCAAAAACCGACTGGCAGGCGGATGATTATTTTAACATCCAGGATTACAACCGTATTAAAGGGAATTTGAATGAAATCCGGGTGCAGGCGCTGACGCTGTGGCCGGATTTTCCTTTTGAGGAGATGGGAGCGGATAAGACGTACCAGGATTATGGATTTTACGCAGATGAGATCAACCGGTTTGAGGAGAATGTGGAGCATATCTGTGAGGGGACGTTTCCGTTTGCGGTGGGGGAGAAACAGACGTTTTATGAGAATACCCCGTTTATCACGTGGGAGGAGCTGAACCGGATTGAGGAGGCGTGTCGGTTGATGTACAGCAATATTCAGAGCCGGATCAGCGGGCGGCGGATGCTGGCGTTTGTGCTGAATGGAGGTGAATTTTGATGGCTTTGAAGGTGGACTATAAGGACGCGATGTTTGATGGAGACCGGAAATATCGGATTACGGCGAATGGGGATGGGACGTCAAAGATTGCGGATGAGACGGATTACACCCAGGAGGGGGATCCATTTGGCGCGAACGACATCAACGCGACCAACGCCGCTGTCAACCGCCTGAACCATACCACCCTGGTGACTCTTACTGTTGCCGGCTGGACAGGTTCCGCGGCGCCGTATGAGCAGACGGTGACGGTGGAAGGGGCCGCGGAGGACATGGAGGCGATCCTGGTGAGCGCCCTGGATGAGGATGCGGGGGTGGATGCCCAGAAGGTGTACGCGAAGGCGTTTGGGATTATTTCTTCTGGGGTGGCATCGCTGGGGGATGGTACGGCGACCTTTAAGGTGTATAAGAAACCTGCCACGGATTGTACCGTAGGTCTGAAGGGGGTGTAAGGTATGGGAAGGATATGGATGCCTGGAGGCGGTGGCGGAGCGGATTTGGATGTGGTGACGGCTGGAGCTGGGGATGTCCTGGCGGAAAAGGTCATTGTGGGGCCGGATGGGGAGCCGCTGACGGGAACGATGGCGAACCAGGGGGCAAAAACGGCGGCGTTAAACTGTGGGGGATCGTACATGATTCCGGCAGGGTATCATAATGGGGCGGGGAAGGTCACGGCGAATAGTTTGGCGAGCCAGACGCCGGGCAACTTGGCGGCTAATAAAATGTTGGCGGGGACATACGGCTATTCAAACGGGGCCAGAGTGGACGGCAATATCGCCAGCCAGGGGGCTCTGACGCTCAACCCTGGCACGACGGCTAAGACGGGGAGTGTGTCGGGGAAGTATATGACTGGCAACATTACCGTACCGGCAATTAGTATCCCGGCGAGTTATATTAAAAAAAATCAGAGGATCACGTTTCCGGATGGGTCGTATGTGAATGGGACGTTTGAAGGATGGGTTCCGACTGCTACAGACCTATATCTTAGAGGTCAGAACCCGGCAGGATTTACGGGAAATTCTTATTATATATTAGAAAGTGGAGGCATTGCAATCAATAATCCGCAAGGTTATCAGTTTCAGATTACCTCAGCAGTTTCATATAATTGGTCACAGTACACAAAGATAAATGTGGAGCTGATGATTTCAAATCAGACGAGTTACAAATTAAATGTGATGAGAAGCTCTAATAATATAATTGCTAGTCAAACTGGAACGAACACCCAAAATGTATCTTTTACCGTGTCGTTAGATATAACAAATGCCGCATTTACAGATACGGTGTCACTGTCCATTACGTCTAGTATTAAAGGGTATTTTTATCATATTTGGTTTTCTTGATAGGAGGTGTCAAAGATGAAAATATACACAAACGATCAACATGAGATCATTGGCTATGAGCCGAATTACATACCGTCGAATTACGCGCATGAGTATGAGGTGGAGAACAATTTTCTGGACAGAAAATCGTATACAGTCGCTTGCGGCTACAAATATGAACCGCAGTATGAACTGGATTTCGCGGAAGATGGCAGCCTCCAGTATGACGATCAGGGAAATCCGAAATACAAGCTCGATGATGAGGGACAGAAAATCTTCGTTGGCTATGGGTTCTTCCCGTTCATCGACACGCAGGTTTTAGCCCGTTTCCAGCAGGAGGCCGATCAGCGAGCCGCAGAGCTGGGAACTGTCCGCCAGGAAAACACCATGCTCCGTACCGCCGCAACCTTCGCCGCCGTTACATTTTCGGACGCTCAGGCCCTGGCCGTCAAGGAGCTGTACCCGGACTGGGACGACCTTCCGGAGGGCACACACTTGGAGACTGGTCAGCGCGTCCAATATCAAGGCCATTTACACAAGGTGACCACGGCCCATGAGAAACAGGCCACCTGGACACCTACGGATGCCCCGACGCTGTTCGAGACTATCGACGAGGCTCACACCGGCATGCTGGAGGATCCGATCCCGGCAGCGCCGAACATGGAATACTACGAAGGCAAGTATTACAACGAAGGCGGCACCGTGTACCGCTGTACCCGCGGGACAGGCATTCCCATCGCGCAGCTCCCCGGCACCCTGGTGGGAATCTACTTTGAGATTGTAGAGGAGGTATAGCATGACAGAGGAAGAAATCACAAAGGCCCTGGAAGGCTATCGCCACGAGATCGCCTCCCTGAAACATCGGATGGATGACATGGAGCGGATCGTGGACGCCGTTCACGGCCTGGCACTGGAAATGGCCAGGCAGACGGAGGAAATAAAGCATATGAACGAATCCATCAAACAGTTAAACGAGGATGTAGCAGCGTTAAAGGCAAAGCCTGTAAAACGTTGGGATACATTGATTAACACATTAATTGGGGCCATTGTCGGAGCGGCAATGGCTCTTTTTGCAAAGTGAAGGGGGTGAAAGTTATGTTAAAGAACTGTGTATGGAAACCCAGTGTAGACACTGTAAAGTGGGCTAAGGCGGCCGCTGTTAAGGCGGTCAAGACCATGGCGCAGACATTCGTGGCCACCATTGGCACCGCGGCGGTCATGGGTGACGTCAACTGGCAGATGGTAGCGTCTGCGTCCGTTCTGGCCGGGATCCTGTCGGTGGCGACGTCCATCGCTGGAATCCCGGAGGTAACAGCAGATTAAGGAGGTGATCCCCCATCTCCGGGCCGGGCGGTATCCCGGCGGCCGAAAGGCCAACTAAGATAATGCTAATTAGAATGAAAAGGAGAACAGACTATGAAGAATTGGAAACCGATCAACGTAAAGGAAATTCCCGCCATTGAGGAGAAACTGAGAGCAGCCGTCCGCACCAACACCTTCGCCGACTTTGTGGCCCAGTACGAGGGGCCTGCCACCGGCCTGGATTTTGACAAGGACACCGGCAAAGTGACCATTCATTCTGGCTGGTACGCCGATGAGAACGGGGATATCCGTCCGAAAGAGTAAACTGTTGCGACGCCGCAACAAAGGCCCGGAAATACCGGGCCGGTATGATTGCGGAATAATAACTGCTATGCTATAATGCCAATGTTGCCACCCCTATACCGGCAAGGAAAGGGGGGTTGACCTACGGAAGAACTCATAACTTTTATTCTTTCTGTTGCGGCAGGTGTAATTTGCCACTGCATCTGCAAATGGTTGGACAGAAAGAAGTAAAAGGCAACCAGCCTAGGGCTTAAGCCACCCTGCCAAAACGGAATAGAAAACCCCGGAGGATGCCGCCTCCGGGGTTTTTGTTGACCATAGGGTCAAACTCATAACTTTTTGCCTACTGGCATTATAGCATATGCAGATCTGTTTTACAAGATACCTGGAAATTTTCTGGCCCGGTCATTCCGGGCTTTTTTGATTGGAGGTAAAATATGTCAGACAAAAGAAAAGCTGCCGGCCTGGTGGCATTTTGTGAGAGTAAAATCGGAACCCCCTACGTATATGGAGCCAAGGGAGAAATCCTGACAGAGGAACGTCTGCAAGTCCTGAAAAGGCAAAATCCGTCTGTATATACCAGCAGCTATCTGGCCAAGGCCAGGCAGTTCATCGGCCAGCGCTGCACCGATTGCAACGGCCTCATCAGCTGGTACACCGGCCTCATCCGCGGCAGCTACAATTACCACGACACCGCGGATCAGCGTGTAGCCATCGGTGCCCTGGATGATTCCATGATTGGCTGGGCGCTGTGGAAACCCGGCCACATCGGGGTGTACGTGGGCGATGGCTATTGCATCGAGGCCAAGGGCATCGACTACGGGACAATCAGGAGTCGAGTGTCCGCTACAGCCTGGCAAAAAGCACTGAAACTCCATGACATTGATTACAATGTTGAGCCAGTCTACACAGAAGGATTTAAGCGTGCAGCAGACGGCCGCCGCTGGTGGTATCAGTACGCAGACGGCAGCTACGTAGCCAACGGCTGGTACTGGCTCACCGAGGCCGCCGGAGGCACATCCGGCTGGTATCTGTTCGACGCCGAAGGCTATATGCTCACCGGCTACCAGCAGGATCCCGCAGGAGAATGGTTCTTCCTCTGTCCCGACGCCGGCATCCACGAGGGCCAGTGCATGATCACCGACGCCCGCGGAGTGCTGAAAATTGCGGAGAGGTATGACTTTGAGAACCACCGTTACTTGTTCTGATCCGGCGCAAGAACCCCTTTCTTCTATAATTATAGGTTTCAGCACTCCGGACCACCATACTGACTCATAATAAACGTCGCCATCTGCGGATCCGGATTCTTAATATTTACAGGATACTGCAGTCGTTTTTCATACACCCACATCAGTTCATACCTCCTTCCCAGGGCCATGGGCCGTTCACCCAGGTCCAATCCGTGGTCGAGTTCTCCTGGTCCTTCATAAGCGGCCCGTATTGATCCGTGTAGGCGTTCATGGCCTGAGCGCGAAGGCTTCTCACGTACTGGTAGTAGGCCAGGGCCTCCGTGTCGTTAGGATGGGTATCCAGAAACAGGATGACATCATCCAGGGCAAAGCTGGCCTGATCCAAGGCCTGCAGAATCTGGGCGGCATCGGAGGTGGGGGCCGTTCCCACCTGCATGGCGGTCATGGACGGCGCGAAAAATCTGCTGTGATCCATCATTTACTGACACCTCCCCATCTCAAACGGAAGATCCAAATCCGGGAAAATGGTACCGCGGGAAAATCCCAGGCCCAGGTCATAAGTCTGCTGCCACCGCTGCATGGGCACGTAGGCCATGGCGACGGGGAAACGGGAGAGGTCAAAGAGCTGCTGGCCCATGGCGCCGTTTTGCGGGCGGAACAGGGGAGCAGGAGCGATCCGTGACATATTCCCAACTGGAAAGGAGTATCCTTTCCAGTTGGGAATTGATCTAATACCATTTTATGAGGGAATGGGGCGGTGGTGACAGCAGGAACACTTTTCCCCCTGTCCACATACGATATAGTACAAACATCAAAAAAAGGAGAATTGAATATGTGGTGTAACAGATGCTGTAATCGGTGCTGTAACTGCAATAATAATACAACGCTTACGGAGTTCCGGAGAGGTTTTAACGCAGGCTTTGGCCGCGGCTGGAACGACGGATTCAACAACGGATTTTCCGCCGGTTTTAACGACGGATTCCAGAGAGGACAGGAGAGCTGCTCCAACAACTGCGGCTGCAACGGAAATTGCGGATGGTCTGGCGGCCTCTCCACAGCGTTCGTAAACGGTGTGGAAACTGCAAATAACGGCAGCTGCGGCTGCGGAAACTGCGGTTGAGAAAGAACATCAGAATAGAGGAAACGGGCGGCCAAAGGCCGCCCGGAGCGCGAGGGGTGGCAGAGCCACCCCTCAGGCTGTTTGCCTGGCAAACAGCCTTTAACAATCCCTGTCGTCTCCCCCCGGAAGGAGGGGCGGATCCGGAGGCGTGTCTTCGCTTTGCAGCTCCTGTTTCTTGTTCTTGACCAGGTGAACGCCCAGGACGATCACGCAGATCGAAAACAGAGCCCGGATGGAAAACGTCCCGAAGGAGCGCAGCAGCCCGTACCACTGATGGGACAGGGAGAGATACCTCATTATTACATAGAAGAAATCCAACAGGTAATTCCACAGCAGCGTAATGCCGAACACGATCAGCACAGCAGCCACGGTGCGGCGGTTTTTCTCGAGCCATTTCCGGTCCAGAAAAGGAAAATCCTTCTTGTGGAACAGAAAATCATCCTCGATGGCGTAAAATTCTTCGTCCGGCAGAGAGTTCAGATTGTGCACGTGGAAAAAGCTGTAAAACCAGATCACCGGCTGCGCGAAAATCAGGGGCGGCAGATCCAGCATTCCGCTGACCGCCCAGATTAGGGCAAAGGCGCCCATGAGGCTGACGCCCTGTTTCATAAAACCCAGGTACATTTCCCCGGCTCCGGGGATCAGGGAGAAACAAAAGGCCAGGAATTTATTCTTCTTTCTCGTCATATAAGTAAACCTCCCAGTTTGATAATTCATAGGACAGCCGGTTCAGACCCTGGGTCAGCCGGCGCGCCCGCCCGTAGAAAGGCATGGAATCCGGATCTCCGGCTTCCGGCGGCAAAAGGGAAAGGATGCCGGGGGGGACGGAACGCTCCCGCTCCATCCCGTCCGGCGCGGTGACGGGAAGAAGGGCGAGGAGCAGGATGCTGGCCGCCACGGCGGTCCCCACTTTCAGGCTGTAGAGAAGGAGTTTTGTGTTCCGGGAAAGGGTTCTGGCTCCGGCGGCCAGCTGCACGTCCGGCTGGCTGCACCGCTTCATCACAGATGTTTTCAGATCCCTGGGCGCGGAGATCAGACACTCCCGCTCCACGTAGCCAGCCAGCTCCTCCGCCAGACCGTCGTCCTCCGCGGCGGCGGAAAGCAGCTCCAGTGTCCATTTTGTGTTTTCCATTATACGTCTCCTCCTTTCCACAATTTTCGTATCATACCCTTGGCGCGGTAAATCTGCGTCTGCAGGGTCTTTATGTTGCGGCCCGTTTTGGCCGCGATCTCGCTGATTTCCAGCTCATGGTAAAAATAGTCCATGGCCACGTCCTGATAAGGCGCTTTTAAAGCCAGGCAGCAGCGTTTCAGCTCCTCCCGGACCGCCTGATCGAGAACCGCGGCCTCCGGGGACTGGTCATCCACTGGGACGGCGGCAAAAAAGCTGTCTTCCGTGGGGACGGAGCGCCTACCGGCCCGTTTCAGATAGTCGATGCACTTGTTGGTGGCAATCCGGCACAGCCAGGCTCGCTCATTTTTTCCGTCAAAGGAGCTCAGGCTTTTGTAAGCGGACAGAAAGGTATCCTGGGCCAGGTCCTCCGCCTCAAAGTAATCTCCCGTGAGACGGTAGCAGATGGAAAAGACCAGATTTTGATACTGGTCGATCATCTGTTCCAGATGTTCATTTGCATTAATGGTCCCGCCCCCTTTCCGTCCTACTTATTATAACGGCGTTTCCCCGGAAAAAACTTCAAAAAAATAAAAATTCTGTTAAAAAATATTGCATTTTTCCCCGGCCTCTGTTTATAATGTAGTGTGAGCAAATGAAGATCCTGTAAAAGTACAAAAGCGAAGAGGAGATAACCCCATGACGAAAACCAAGATTATTTTTTGGGATATGGATTCCATTATGCAGTTTATGGAGATTATCGGCCGTCACGATTACGAGGCAGAGCTGGTGTGCGGCGAAAGGACGGTCAATGCGAAGGCACTTTTAGACGTGGTATCGCTCCATGCGTTTCAGGCATCGGAGCTGAGGATTTTCAGCGATTCCTGCGAGGACCTGCTGAAAGATCTGGATCTCTATATGGAGCAGTACAAACTGGAGCGCGAATTTGCGGCCTGCTAGGCCGGCGCTCTCTGCTCCTGATCCGTTTTTCGCGGGAAAACAGGCTGCGATGTTTCCCACTGAGACATTTGAGAAATTTGACCAGGAGTGGCAAGAAATGCAGCTTGAAAAATAAGAGGAACTGTTGTATAATTGGTTACAGTTAAAAAAAGATGTTTGTGATTCCTGGGGTGTGCGACCCTCTTACCTAATTTGAACCTACAGTATGACATAAGGGATTCCAATATTTTTAAGCGGATGTCAGGCCTCCTTTGAGTGGAAGGCAGAAGCTTAAGTGAGGTTGCCCACCTAGCAATGCTAGGAGTCAAACAGTAAGAGACGGCATTTCGGGATTACGAAAGAGAAAAGCGGCGAGCAATCGCCGCTTTACTTTTTTAAAAAGTATGGTAGACTAAAAGAAAAAAAGATAGTGGAGATTAACATGAAAAACCAGAAATTTTCAACTTACATCTATTGGGGCATTACCGCGTTCCTGGTGGTGGCGGCCTGCGTCCTGCTGGTATTTACCATGATCCATATGGACAAGGTGCGCCAGGGGACAGGCTTTCTCATCGACATTCTGATGCCGGTGATCTACGGGGCGGTGCTGGCTTACCTGCTGACTCCCATCTATAACCGAGTGCTGAAGGGCACGGCGCGCTTTCTTCGCGGCTACATAAAGGAAGAAAAGCGCGTGAGGATGGCCGGCAAGGCCGCGGCGACTGTCGTGAGCCTGGTGGTCTTATTTGCCGTGGTCAGCGGTCTTCTGGCGATTCTGATCCCGCAGCTGATCGCCAGCGTCAAGGGGCTGATCGCCTCTCTACCCGCCAATCTGAACAATCTGGAGCAATGGCTCATGGGCATTCTGGATGACAACCCGCAGATGGCCTCCGAGGTCATGGTATGGTTAAACACCACCAGCCTGGAGATGCAGGGCTGGATCAACCAGAACATTCTCCCCAATCTGGTAAACTTAGACGAAAACGCCCTGCAGAACTTAGGCAGCGTGATTTCCCGCGTCTCCAGCGGAGTCATGGGAATTATGACGGTGCTGAAAAATGTGTTTATCGGCGTGATCGTCATGGTTTATATGCTAAATATCAAGGATTCCTTCTGTTCCCACGGAAAGAAAATCGCATACGCGCTGTTTCCCCTCCGGCTGGCAAACCGGGTGGTGGGAGAGGCCCGCTACATCCATCAGGTTTTCGGCGGCTTTATCATCGGAAAGCTTTTGGATTCCCTGATTATCGGAATTCTGTGCTTTTTCCTCATGAGCGTCACCAATATGCCCTATGTGCTGCTGGTGAGCGTGATCGTGGGCACCACCAACGTGATCCCGTTTTTCGGGCCCTTTATCGGGGCGATCCCCAGCGCCTTTTTCATCCTGTTAGTGGATCCTATGAAATGCCTGTGGTTCATTCTGCTGGTATTTTTGCTGCAGCAGTTTGACGGCAATATCCTGGGGCCGAAGATCCTGGGAGACTCCACCGGCATCTCCAGCTTTGGAGTGCTGTTTTCCATCCTGCTTTTCGGGGGGCTGTTCGGCTTTGTGGGAATGCTCATCGGCGTGCCTACCTTTGCCGTGCTCTACAGCCTGGCGAAGGACGGGCTGGAGCATTTTCTGCGGAAGAAGGGATTATCCTGTAATACCCAGGACTACGCGGGACTAGACTATATAGAGAATGGACAGAAAACGTACGTCAGAAAGCAAGAGGATTAAATGAGAAGGGATTGGAAAGCGATCTGCTGGATCATGGGCATCCCCATTCTGATTGTGGTGCTGATGATCTGCATTGTAATTTATGAACCGATTCAAAACGGGGTATCCCGTGCTCAGGCAGCCCGCGCGGCGGCGCTGGCCCTGGTGTCAAAGGAGGAGTGCGAGAGTTTCCTGGAGGGAAGAACGTCCCATTTCCAGGCGGGAAGTACGGACGAGTGGTATGTAAAATACATGGACTACCTCTATGAAAACGGCTGCCTGGACGAGGAGTACACTCCTGCCACGGCGGAGAGCGCGGAAGGCTACATCACCTACGGGGAGGTAGAACGCCTGGCGGGCGCCATTTCCTCCCAGTTAAAGGGGAAGGCGCGGGCGACGGTGAACAACCGGGAAAAGCCCATCCCTCAGGACGAGTGGTGGCTGTTTTACGACTCCATGTTAAACGTGGTAGACCGGGACGGCCAGGTGCGGGAGGGAAAGCTGGCCCTCTATGCCGTGGGAAATGAGGAGGAGGGAACCCTCTGGAAGGCCTACACCAGCGCCGGAGTCCTGGACTGTGAGGGACTGACGCTGGAGCACTTCGTGGACCGGGAGGGGAAGGCCCTTTACCGGAACGGCAGCCTGATCCGCTTTGAGGAGCCGGAGTCAGACAGCGTGGTCTATGAAAATGTGTGGATCACCGAGGGCGAGGACGGAAAATGCCTGGTCTATGTGGGCGGCATCACGAAAAGCCTGAAGACCGGCTTTGACGAGAAAGAAGAAAAGGAGCTTTACAACAACATCGTAGATCTCTACCTGGACAAGGGCAGAGTAAAGAAAGCAGTGGTGAAAAAGGAACGGCTCTATGGCCGGGTGCTCTCTGTGGGATCGGATTCCATTGAGATCGAAGGCTACGGCCAGCTGCCCTTAAGCCCCACCTTCCAGGTGTTTAAAACTTACGGGAAATTTGAGAAAAAACAGCCGAAGGACATCCTGGTGGGCTATGACAACCAGGAGTTTGTGGTGTCCGGCGGTGAAGTGTGCGCCGCCCTCATTGTGCGGGATTTTGACGCCAGCACCATTCGGGTCCTGCTCATGGACACCGGCTTTAAATCCCTGTTCCACCAGACAATCACCCTTTCCAGCAAAGGAAACATGACCCTCACCTGGGCAGACGGCGGTCAGGAAACGGTGGAGGCTGGAGAAGAATTTTCCATTTCCGGGGAGGAGTCCAGGTTAAATAGCGGCCGCCTGATTGTGGAGCCGGAGGCGGGAATGGAGATTTCCGTCCCCAGTGTGGAGCGCAGCCAGGGTACGCCGTCCTACGGCGGCCGGCTGGAGATTGCCGCCCAGGAAAACGGCCTGGTGCTGGTAAATGAGCTGTATCTGGAGGATTATCTGAAAAAGGTGGTTCCCAGTGAAATGCCGGCCAGCTACGAGAAGGAAGCGCTCAAGGCCCAGGCAGTATGCGCCCGCACCTACGCCTATCGCCAGATCCAGGCAAACGGCTATAGCCAGTACGGCGCCCACGTGGATGACAGCACCACCTATCAGGTGTACAATAACATCAATACCGACAGCCGGACGGACAGCGCCGTGGATGAGACTTACGGTCAGATTCTCACCTATGAGGGAAAGCCGGTGGAGGCCTTTTACTTTTCCACCTCCTGCGGAGCCACCGCAGACGGCAGCATCTGGGGCGGCGACCCGGACGCGGTGCCCTATTTAAAGAGCAAGCTCCTGGGCAGCAATCCCAACGGCTACGATTTGAAAAACAACGTGGATTTTGACAACTTTATCCGTGATAAGAGCTATAAGGCCTACGATTCCGGCTACTCCCTGTTCCGGTGGGAGACCACCACCACCAGCGAGATTCTGGCGGAGAAGGTGACGGGGATCGGACAGGTGGAAACCATCGCTGTAAAGTCCCGCGGAGCTGGAGGCATCGCGAAGGAGCTGGAGATCACCGGCTCCGAGGGCGTAAAGACCATCAACGGCCAGGGCCAGATCCGCTCTCTGCTGGGAAACAGTTCCCTCACCATCAAAATGAAAAACGGCAAGACCATGACGGGCCAGGAAACGCTGCCCAGCGCCTTCATCTCCATTGAGAAAAGCGGAAATTCCTTCCATATCTACGGAGGCGGCTACGGCCACGGCGCCGGCATGAGCCAGAACGGTGCCCAGGGCATGGCAGAGCAGGGGCAGGATTATGACGAGATTCTGGGATTTTTCTACGATGGGACAGAGCTGACGGAGGTGCACTCCCAGCAGTGAAATATTTTTAAAAAGAGTTGAATAAATTCCAGAAAAGAGCCCATACTACTAACAGATACAAAAGAGGAAATGAATACTTATCCTCCCCTTTTTAGTCGGTTCCGGCGCGCAGGGCGCGCCGGGGCCGATTTTTTTGTGTAACAGGAGACCGAGTTCCCTGTTGCACAAATGATTTACAGCTTATTGAGATAATTTTTCCGGTACTCCCTGGGACTCATGTGGTACGTCTGCTTGAACAGCCGGTAGAAATGGCTGGAGTTTTCATACCCCACATCCGTGATAATGTCCTCGATGGGAATGTCTGTCTCCGTCAGCAGGTAAACGGCCTGCACCAGGCGCCGCCTCTGGACGTACTGGGTGAAGGTGTAGGGGGAATACCGTTTCATCAGGCGGCTGATGTAATAGGTAGGCCGGTTGACATTGCGGCAGAAATCCTCCAGGCTGGCGGTGCGGTAGTGGTTTTCAATGTAGGACAGAGCCTTTAACACCAGCTCCTGCTCGTAGGAGCTGGGATTTCCCACGGTCACCTTGTAGGTGAGCTGTGTGAGCTCCAGCATGAGAGCGGCAGTGGTGATTTTTAAAACCCGCTGGCGGTTCCGCTGGTTCTCAGACAGGGTGAGAATGAGGTTTTCCAGGAGATTCTGGGCTTTCGTCATGTTCTGCAAATGGAACAGGAGGAAGGGCTCCTGGCTTCGCGTCCCGTTTATGGTGTCCGTCATAAAGCGGCGGAACATGGTATCCTCGATGAGCATTTCGCAGGGGAAACGCAAAAACTCCGGGCTGATGAGGAAGTGCACGGCCAGATCGCCGTAGGACGCCTCAGCAGTGGAGTGGCGGGTGCCCGGCTGGAGGAACAGAAGGTCCCCCGCCTCCAGGGTCAGCTCCGTGTCCGGGGAAATGATGTGCCGGAGGGTTCCCGTCACGATGTAGCTCATTTCCAGATAGCTGTGGATGTGGAAGGGAAACGGGACAAAGCGCGGGTGTTTCAGGACCGTGACCATATTGGCCGGAGCGGGGATCTCCTCCGTTTCCTCCGTCACCAGATCCGGCTCCGCGGCAAAGTGGGATAGTACGGGACTGTCGGACTGCAGGATGGTCCGTTCCTGACGGCTGATTTCCCGCAGCTGTTCAATAATGGATTGTTTCATGATTAAGCACCTGTTTTCTGGGAAAAATAAGATTAACAAAATTATACCACAGGTTTTGAAAGATGTGCAAAAAAAGACGGGAATTTTGCAAAAATCGTCTAAAAAAGGCGGAAAATGCAAAATATGTCACTTTTTTTACAATCCAGGTTCTAACAAAAAGCTGGGAAATTTTGTATAATAAATTCAGAATTCAGAGAGGAGGAATGAAACATGAGAACAGTCTCTGTCAGTTTCAGACGGACAGAAGATGTGATGAATTTTGTAGGGAAGGTGAGCCGGTTTTCGTGCAACGCAGATCTGGTGAGCGGGAACAGGGCCGTGGATGCGAAATCGCTGATGGGCGCTATCGCCATTAGCCAGGCATCGGATTTGCGGCTGGTGCTCCATGAAAGTTCCCAGACTGTAATTGACGAGCTGCTCGCCGGAATTCAGGACTATATCTCTTGCGATAAGAGATCTGCCTGTGCGCCGGCTGCATCATAAATACTCCTCCACCTTTAGCTGTGAGGAAACGCCGTGGAATGAGGGGATGTCCCCGCCGGTTCCACGGCGTTTTCACTTTCATGATTCGTGATGACTGCGTTAGCGGTCATGTCCGTTTTATGTCATAGTAGGAAACTGCGTCTCCTATGACATAAAAGCCTCCGGCGGGAGGCGTGGTTTGCGTATGGAAAGCTGGCTGTTGGCGCAGCCGCGCTCCGGCGGAAACGGGTGTGCCGCTGCGTGCTTTTATTATAGAAGAAACAGGCGCGACGCTAGAGGGCTCTCATTTGCGCCCGCCGCGGATTCATGCTATACTGGGAGCGGATTGCGTGGAAAGGAGAGATTGTCATGGTTATCATCGCGTGTGTGGAGGACCGCTTTGGCATGGCCTTCAACGGCCGGAGAGTGAGCTCGGACGTTGTTTTGCGGGAGCGGATCCTGAAACTGACGGCCGGGAAACGGCTGTGGATGGACGGATACAGCTGGAAGGCGTTTGCGGAAACTCCCGGGGCAGAGAGCGCCGGGATAGTGGTGGATGAGGCCTTTTTAGAGAAGGCGGGAAAAGGAGAGTTCTGCCTGATCGAGCGGGCGAAACCGGAAGAATACCGGGACCTGGCCGAGGGGGTGATCCTGTTTCGCTGGAACCGCAGGTATCCGGCGGACCTGTACTTTGACGAAGGGGTATTAAGCCGGTTCCGCCTGGAGCGGACGGAGGAGTTTGCCGGAAATTCTCACGAGACCATCACCATGGAGGTGTACGGATGAGGCGGCGGCTGACAGGCGCTCTGGCGGCTGCCCTTCTGGCGCTGTCCCTGCTTTTGACAGGGTGCGGAGGCGGGACGTACGGACCGGGGGAGGTGACCGCAGGGAGGCAGACGGAGGCAGGCTCAGGCGGCCGGGAGACCGGGAGTGACGAGGGAAATGGCCTGGCGGACGCCGGTTCCTGGGAGGAATTTCTGGCGGCGGAAGGACTCCCCGCCTACGCCGGACAGCCTTATGAGGCGGTGAACGGGAACGAGCCGTTTTTTTCGGAGGACGATTTTTCGGAAGGTTCTTTTGAATCCTACAGCGACTTAGACGGGTTGGGGCGGTGCGGCCAGGCCTTTGCCAGCGTGGGGCAGGATCTGATGCCCACGGAGGATCGGGAGAGCATTGGCCAGGTAAAGCCCACCGGCTGGCAGACGATAAAATATGAGGAGGTGGACGGAAAATACCTTTACAACCGCTGCCATCTCATCGGATTTCAGCTCACCGGGGAGAACGCCAATGAGAAAAACCTCATCACCGGCACCCGGTATCTGAACGTGGAGGGAATGCTGCCTTTTGAGAATATGGTGGCGGACTACGTGAAGGAGACGGGAAACCATGTGCTGTACCGGGTGACGCCGAAGTTTTTCGGAGAGGAACTGGTGGCGAGAGGAGTGCTCATGGAGGCGGAATCTGTGGAGGACGGAGGCGAAGGCATCCGTTTCTGCGTGTTTGCCTACAACGTGCAGCCAGGGATCGCCATCGACTACGAAACCGGGGAGAGCCGGAGGGATGACAGCGGCCGGACAGACTCCGGAACGGAAAAAGGGCAGCAGTCGGAATACGTGCTGAATACTAATACGAAGAAATTCCACCTTCCCGGCTGCAGCAGCGTGAAGGAGATGGATTCGTCCAACCGGCAGGACTACTCCGGATCCAGGGAGGAACTGCTGAAGGAGGGCTATGAGCCCTGCGGCAGATGCCGTCCCTGACAGGCGTCGGATAAGGGAAAATGGATTGGACGAAAAAAAATACATAATTTTGAAAAAATGGGATTGCAAAATAGAAGGTTTTGTATTATACTATCCGAGTCGGGCAATCCTAGAGAGAAAAGGATGGAAAAAACAATGGCAACGATGTTAGAAACTTGGAGAAATCTGGCATACGGCGATGGCCTTGCGAAGAAACAGCAGGAGGAGCTGTGGACCAGTTATTTCCAGATTGAAAAAGGCATTTACGAGCAGATTCTTTCCGCTCCCATCGAGGTGATCGAGGGAACTGTGAAAGAGCTTGCTGAAAAATATAGCACAGACACTCTGATCATGACAGGATTCCTGGACGGCATCAATGAGAGCCTGAAGGGATATGAGAATCCCATCGAGACCATGGATGAGGACACTCAGGTAAAGATTGAGATTGATCCGGAAAAGCTGTACTACAATATGGTAGAGGCGAAGGCCAGCTGG
>OLRK01001005.1_pt1 | contig 26963 bp, 23 predicted proteins | sample 1672911 | NCBI WGS metagenome assembly OLRK01 (sample SAMEA3136736, study PRJEB25190) | human gut metagenome | biome: human gut; feature: human-associated habitat; material: faeces | place: Austria | collected 2013 | reverse complement strand
TCCAAGGCAGATATGCTGGATAAGGACGGAAAGCTTCCAAATATCCGCGGTGCTTTAATGTCAGATGCAGTGGGAACTGCAGTGGGCGCTGTATTCGGTACCTCCACTACAACCACCTTTGTAGAGAGTGCTTCCGGTGTAGCAGAAGGAGGAAGAACAGGACTTACAGCTGTAGTAGCAGCAATCCTCTTTGGATTTTCCTTATTCCTTTCACCTATCTTTTTGGCAATGCCATCCTTTGCCACAGCCCCGGCTCTGGTAGTGGTTGGCTTCTTAATGGTTACTTCTATTTTAAAGGTAGATTTTGAAGATTATACAGAGGCGATCCCCTGCTATATCTGCCTGATCGCAATGCCGTTTATGTACAGCATTTCAGAAGGAATCGCAATGGGAATTATCTCTTATGTAGTGCTGAATGTAGCTTCAGGCCGCGCAAAAGAAAAGAAGATCAGCCTGTTAATGTATGTGCTGGCAGTACTGTTTATTTTGAAATATGTAATTATTTGATCGTTGTTCAGGACGGCGTGGAATGTACACCGTCCTGAATTGTTACATTCCTTTTAGAGCGATTTGTGACAGATACAGGAGGTATCAATTTATGGGAATTGGAACAGATATGATCCGTGTGGATGCGGCTGACAAGGTGAAGGGCGCCGCTAAATATACGTCGGATCTGGAACCGAAGGGTCTGCTGGCAGCAAAAGTAGTGCGCAGCACCATTGCCAACGGGGTAGTAAAGAGCTTTGATCTAAAAGAGGCATTGGCAGTACCGGGAGTCGTAAAGATCGTTACCTGCTTTGATGTGCCGGATATTCAATTCCCTACCCCCGGTCATCCATGGTCTGTGGAAAAAGCACACCAGGATATTGCAGACCGCAGGCTTTTAAACACAAGAGTACGGGTTTATGGGGATGATATTGCGGCAGTAATTGCAGAGGATGAGATAGCTGCAGCAAGGGCAGCCAGGCTTGTGAAGGCAGAGTATGAGGAGTATGAGCCCATCCTTACCGTAGAGCAGGCCATGTCACCGAAAGCTACCTGCCTCCATGAGGAAAAACCGGGAAATGTGATCGCACACTCCCGTTTTGTAGTGGGGGAGGGAACCTATGAGGAGGCTGTAGACAGGGAGGAGGATCTGGTTCAGATTGACCGGGATTACCGGACACAGAGCGTACAGCACTGCCATCTGGAGCTTCCTGTATCCTTTGCTTATATGGAAAAAGACAGGATCATTGTCACTACCTCCACCCAGATCCCCCATATTGTGCGCCGTGTCATCAGCCAGGCGCTGGGGCTTCCTATTGGGCGGATTCGTGTGATCAAGCCCTATATCGGCGGCGGCTTCGGCAACAAGCAGGATGTGCTTTATGAGCCCTTAAATGCATTTTTGACCATGGCAGTAGGCGGACGGGGGGGTTAAGATGGAGATTTCCCGGGAGGAAACCCTTGCCTGCACCAGAGTGCGCCATGCCATTGAAATGAAGGTAAAGGCAGCGGCAAGAAAGGACGGAACCCTGGTGGCAAGACGGTTTGAAGCCTATTCAAACCAGGGAGGATATGCCTCTCATGCTCATGCGATCGTAGCCAATGCTGCCAATGAATTTAAGCAGATATACAGGGAAGAAAAGGTACTGGAATCAGATGCCTATACCGTATATACAAACCTTACAACCGGCGGTGCTATGAGGGGATATGGCATTCCTCAGGCAGCCTTTGCCTCTGAGTGCATGGCAGATGATCTGGCTCTGGCCCTGGGTATGGACCCATTGGAATTCAGGCTTAAAAATTGCATGACCCAGGGATATGAGGATCCTCATACCCATATAAAAGCCAATTCCTGCGGCCTTAAGGCCTGCATTGAAAAGGGAAGGGACTACATACATTGGGATGAAAAACGGAAGGAATATGCAGACCAGACAGGCCCGGTGAGAAAGGGGATCGGAATGGCAATTTTCTGTTATAAAACAGGTGTATATCCAATCTCCCTGGAAACCGCTTCCTGCCGTATGGTATTAAATCAGGACGGCTCTATGCAGCTTCAGATGGGTGCCACAGAGATCGGACAGGGTGCTGATACGGTGTTTACTCAGATGGCTGCAAAGGCTACAGGAATCACGGAGGATCGGATCCATATCATATCTACCCAGGATACGGATATCACCCCCTTTGATACAGGTGCCTATGCCTCCAGACAGACCTATGTTTCCGGCATGGCAGTGAAGAAAACGGGAGCGATTTTTAAGGATAAGATACTGGAATATGCGGCAGAGATGCTTCATGTATTAAAAGAAAACCTGGATATTGAGGCGAATGAGATCATCCACGCTTCAACCCGTAAGCCTCTTCTTTCTATGGGGACAGTGGCTGAGACGGCTTTTTACAGCCTTGACCATTCACTGCTGAGACGACCAGCCACTGTAAGGAAAACTCCTTTGCCTCAGGTGTCTGCTTTGCAGAGGTGGAGGTGGATATGCCGGTAGGCCAGGTGAAGGTGACAAATATTATTAATGTACATGACAGCGGCGTCCTGATCAACCCAAAGCTGGCGGCAGCCCAGGTACATGGCGGTATGAGCATGGGGCTGGGATATGGTCTCAGTGAGGAGCTTCTCTATGATGACAAGGGGCGTCCTTTAAATGACAATCTTCTGGATTACAAGCTTCCTACCTCTATGGATACGCCTCATCTGGAGGCACAGTTTGTGGAGCTGGAAGATCCTACAGGCCCATTTGGAAATAAGGCGCTGGGAGAACCGCCGGCGATCCCGGTTGCACCTGCAGTGAGAAATGCAGTGCTCAATGCTACCGGAGTAGCAGTGGATTCTTTGCCTTTAAGCCCCCAGAAGCTGGTGGAGCATTTTATGGCAGCAGGGCTGATCGGTTGAAAGGGAGGTAAACAGCATGTATGATATAGAAAAATATTATCAGGCCTCCAGTGTGGAGGATGCAGTGCGGGCCTTAAAGGAGGATGAAACTGCGGTTGTTATCTCCGGAGGAAGCGATGTACTGATCAAAATACGGGAAGGGAAGCTGGCAGGCTGCTCCCTGGTGAGCATTCATGGGCTTAAGGAGCTTAAAGGCATTGCCATGGAAGAGGATGGAACCATAACCATTGGCCCGGCTACAACCTTTTCCCACATTACCAATAATGAGCTGATCCAGAAATATATCCCGATCTTAGGGGATGCGGTTGATATGGCAGGAGGCCCTCAGCTAAGAAATATAGGTACAGTGGGAGGGAATGTGTGCAATGGCGTTACCAGTGCAGACAGTGCATCCAGCCTTTGCTGCCTGGATGCCATCCTGGTGCTGACCGGGCCTGAGGGGGTAAGACAGATGCCTATCAGCCAGTGGTATGCAGGGCCGGGAAAAACGGTGCGTGCTCATGATGAGATACTTACTTCCATCCGCATTAAAAAAGAGAGCTACGAGGGCTTTGGAGGCCATTATATTAAATATGGAAAGCGCAATGCGATGGAAATTGCCACTCTGGGATGTGCAGTTACCGTAAAGCTGACCGAGGATAAAAAGAAGATCGAGGAGCTGCATCTTGCCTACGGTGTTGCAGCCCCCACCCCAATCCGCTGCATGGAGACAGAAAAAGCTGTAAAGGGCATGGCACTGGGAGAAGCGCTTCTTGAAGCAGTAGGAAAGGAAGCCTTAAAAGAGGTAAATCCGCGGTCCAGCTGGCGCGCTTCTAAGGAATTCCGGCTGCAGCTGGTGGAGGAGCTTGGAAAGAGGGCTTTAAAGCAGGCTGTGATCAATGGGGGAGGTGAATGGGATGCTTAGTATTATCCATATGACGGTAAATGGAAAAGAGGTGGAGCTGGCAGTTGACCCAAGGGAATCGCTGCTTGATACATTGAGAAACCGGCTGGGCCTTACCAGTGTAAAGAAGGGCTGTGAGGTAGGGGAATGCGGTGCCTGCACAGTCCTGGTAGACGGTGAGGCTATTGACAGCTGTATTTATCTTACGGTTTGGGCAGATGGCCGCAGTATTATGACGGTGGAGGGCTTAAAAGGCCCCAATGGCGAGCTGAGCCCGATCCAGAAAGCCTTTATTGAGGAAGCAGCAGTACAGTGCGGTTTCTGTACCCCGGGGCTGATCATGACAGCCGTTGAAATTGTGGGAACTGGAAAGCGCTATGACCGGGAGGAGCTGAAAAAGCTCATCTCAGGACATCTCTGCCGCTGCACAGGTTATGAAAATATTTTAAATGCCATGGAGCGCATTGTAGAGGAAACCTATAAGGTAGTGGGAAAATAAAAGATTAAAAAGAGGGATAGAAGAAGGAGAAAAAGACGCCGGCTGTACAGATAAATGCAGCCGGCGTCTTTTGCCTGCCGGGCTTTCACAGTGAGAGCGCAAATTCCGGCTGTGCTTCAAGGGCATGGATCCCTCTTGTAATAAACAGCTCTGTCATGCGGGCCATCTGTTCCGGCGTTCTTGACAGGCCTCCAGCAAGCCAGTGATGCACCAGACCTACGCAGCCGGATACGATATAAGATAAAAATTCATCAAAATAATCCGGGTTTTCCGGGTGGAACATTTCCATCCACTCCCTCAGGCATTTATCACGTATTAGCTGTTTTAGGCGGTTTACAAAATTTAAGTCCCCGTTTTCACCTAAAAGGATGCCGATCAAATCTGCATTGTCATGTACTAAGGTAAAAATCTCATTAAATACAGGGGCTGGGGTCTGGTTCAGCTCTGCCACTGTATGTTTGTTCATAAGCGCGTTAAAATCGGTCAGGAGCTCCTCCTCCGTCTTTTCAAGAAGATCAAATACATCTTTATAATGAAGGTAAAAGGTTCCGCGGTTTAGATCGGCCATTTCGGTCAGTTCCCTTACGGTGATTTCCTGTACCTTCTTTTTTTTCAGCAGGGTCACAAGACATTCCCGGAGCTGCTTCCTGGTCTTTCTTACCCTGCGGTCCAATACCTCTGCACACATATCCGCTTCCTCCTTCTTTTTTTGCGTCAATTAACATTGAAAATACGGTTAGTTTACAAAGATTTTACAAATAGTTATTAAACAAAAATGAATAAAATGACTATTAATGAACATAAGTCTGGTGGATTAATGATTGTAATTTTTCTCTAAATTAGTATAATGTCCATTATAGTTAATAAATAGACACTTGTCAATTAATAAAAAGAAGTTGTTTATCTCACCATAAGCGGATAAGAAGATGCATGGCTGTTATACGCCTAGACCAGTCCGTTGGTGCAAAAGGAAGTGTATGAGTTTATGAAGCAAAGAAAGAATCTTACAGGATATCTTATGGGAGCGATCGGGGCCCTCTTTTTGATGATAACTTTTTGGAATGCAGCTATACCTGTCAGGGCAGAGGAAGCAGAGACAGAAAGGGCAGTTTCGGAGACAGAGGTGCCGGAGGATGACGGAACCTTTCTGGCAGATGAACCGGGAGTCTGGGATGATGAGGTAACGGTGTACAGTGACAGCTGCTATGATGAAGCTGGCCAGGAGCTTTTTGGGCTTTTGACAGATGAAAAGGAGCAGCAGTATTATGACGAACATCCGGGTCGACTGGAAAGGGAGGACGAAAACGAAGACCGGTATTCTCTTTTAACAGCAGATGAAACTTTAAATCAGGCTGCGGACCGCCGCCTGGAGCTTGCAATGGAAAAGGGGTATCTTCCGGATGGGACAATACCGGAGGAGGGAAAGCTGGAGGATGAGCTGAAACGGATCCCCTACCGCTCCAATGCCTCTGTTATGGAAATTTATCTGAGGGATTGTGACAGTGCTCAGGAGGCCTTTGATAAGCTGTCCGAAAAAATGAAGCGGGCTTATGAAAACGGTCAGGACAGGAAAAACAAGCTGGAGTATTACCGCTATGTGGGCCTTAGCCACAGGGAAAAGGATGAGGGCCATTTTTTCCTGGTAATCCTGATGCGTTAAGGATGAATCAATGTAAAAACGGCAGTATGAGGAGCGAAAAGAATGGGAGATAAGTTGTTGTTAAAGCGGAAAAAGAAAAGGGAAAACGAGCGGGCAGAGCGCCCCTCTATCCGCCTGGCTGAGTTTATCATACATAAAAGGCATCTGATCGAAAGCCTGTTTGCAGCTGGATGTCTGTTTTCCCTTCTGGCTATGCTGTTTGTAAATGTGAATTATGATCTGACAGAGTATCTTCCTGATTCTGCCGTTTCAAACATTGGTTTACATAAAATGGAGGATGAATTTGGATATCCGGGAACGGCAAGGCTGATGCTTAAGGATGTAAGTCTCTATGAGGCAAAGCAGTACAAGGATAAGCTGGAGGCGGTGGATGGTGTAGACCAGATTTTATGGTGTGATTCTACCGTCAATATTTATGCCGGGGAAGACTTTATCAATGAGGAGGATATAAAGGACTATTATAAGGATGGCTGTGCAGTTATGGACATTACCTTCACAGAAGGGGATACCTCCAAGAAAACATCCCGGGCCATTGATGAGATGAAGGAAATTACAGGAGATAAGGGCTACTATGTGGGAATGGCAGTCCAGAACAAATCGCTGGAAGAAAATATGGAAGTGGAAATGGCACGCATTATGGTTGTGTCGGTGATCATGATTTTTGTGATCCTGTGCATCACAACCACTGCCTGGACAGAGCCAGTCCTGTTTCTTCTGATCATGGGGGTGGCAATCCTTCTGAACAGGGGGACCAATATTTTTGTGGGGACGATCTCCTTCCTTACGAATAATGTGGCTATGGTGCTGCAGCTGGCAACCTCAATGGATTATTCTATTTTCCTTCTGGATTCTTTTTCTCGAGGAAAAAAGGAGGGGCTTGAGGATGAAGAGGCTATGGTACGGGCAGTGGATGAAGCGATCAATTCTATTTTTGCCAGCAGCCTTACTACCGTAGTGGGATTTCTGGCTCTGGTGTCCATGAAATTTACCATTGGCTTTGATATGGGCCTTGTTCTGGCAAAGGGAATTGTGTTCAGCCTTTTGACAGTAGTATTTTTCATGCCGGCTATGATCTTAAAGTTTTCAGCTCTCAACGAACGCACCAGGCACCGGCCCTTTCTTCCGGACTTTAAAAAGCTCAGCACAAAGATATTCAATGTCCGTTATATATTTCTTATAGGAATGCTGATCCTGGTGCCGCCGGCTTATGTGGCCCAGGGAATGAATGATTTCCTTTATGGAAACAGTGCAGTGGGAGCCAGCGAGGGAACGAAAGTTTATGAAGATGACGCGGTGATCACGGAAAAATTCGGCCGCAGCAATATGCTGCTGGCAATGTATCCCAACACTTCCCCAGTAGAAGAAAAGCGGATGACAGATGAAATTGAGGCACTTCCTTATGTGAAAAGCGTTACCTCCATGGCAGGCATGCTTCCTCAGGGGATACCGGAGGAATTTCTTCCCTATTCAATGACAAGTGAGCTTCATACCAGGGATTATTGCCGTATGCTGATTTTTATCCGCACAAAGTCAGAAAGTGAAAAGGCATTTCAGTATACAGATGAAATAAGGGATATAATGAAAGCTCATTATCCTCAGGATTCTTATCTGGTAGGTGAAACGCCTTCTACCCAGGACATTAAGACGACCATAACGGCAGACAATTCCAGGGTAAATATGCTTTCCATGCTGGGCGTCTTTCTGGTTGTAATGTTCAGCTTCCGCTCCTTTGCTATTCCAATGATCGTCATGGTTCCCATTGAAGCGGCTATCTTTCTGAATATGGCAGTTCCCTATCTGCTGGGGGACACTATGGTATATATGGGATATATTATTGTCAGCAGTATCCAGCTGGGGGCAACAGTGGACTACTCCATCCTTCTTACAAATAATTACATGGCGGCCAGGAAAAAGCTGCCCAAAAAGGAAGCCTGCATTGAAGCGCTGCGGCTTTCCTGCTCCTCTATTTTTACATCAGGTACCATTATCATCCTGGCAGGCTATATTATCCACTTTATTTCTACAACAGCAGCCATTGGAGATTTAGGCCATCTTATTGGCCGCGGGGCACTGTTCAGCGTATTCCTTGTACTTACAGTTCTGCCGGCTCTTCTTGTAATGTTTGACAGTATTATTACAAGCAATGAATGGGACCGCATGGAAAAATTTTTAAAGCGCAGGAGAGAGCGGCGGAGAGCCCTGATAAAGGCGGGTATTGAAAATATTGGTAACCAGAAAGAGCGGCTGGCCGAAAAAAGGGGCGGCAGCCGGCGAACGGAGGATGATGTGAATGAAGAAGAGATATAAACAAAAATGTGCAGCAGTACTGGCCGGGGTGATGCTGTGCAGTGCTCCGGGTATGGCTTTGCCGTCCTACGGTGCAGAGGCTGGTGTGGATGTGGATGAAACCATGTATGTCAATCTGGATTGCTATGGCACGGTCAGCAAGGTCAATGTAGTTAAGACACTGAGCATGAACGGAAACACAGAGTTTACAGATTATGGGAATTATCAGCAGGTAGTAAACATGTCCGGGGATGAAACGCCGGTGCTGGGGGAGGGAAGCGTACAGTGGAGCTTTCCGGCTGACCGGAGGGAGAGATTTTATTATCAGTGTGCCATGGATAAGGAGCAGATGGCCCTTCCCTGGGATTTTGATGTATCCTATAAATTAAATGGTGTCCCTATTGATGCGGATAAGCTGGCTGGGGCGTCAGGGCTTGTGGAGCTTCATATAAAAGCAATTCCCAATTCAAATGCAAAGCTGTATTACAGAAATAATATGGTGTTGATCGTGGCAGTGCCGGTTGACATGGAAAAGTGCTACAGCGTAGAGGCTGAGGGCGCACAGACCCAGACGCTGGGGGAGGCCGCAGCAGTGGTATTTACGGCCCTTCCAGGTGAAGAGGGAGATTATACAGTACGCATTGGAACGGACAGCTTTGAGACGACCGGGATTCTTATGACAATGGCTCCGGGAACACTGGAGGATCTGGAGCATATCAAGGAGCTGAAGGAGGATAAGGATACCTGGAGAGAGGCTGGAAATGAGCTTTATGACAGCCTGGAACAGATGGCAAGATCGGTGGAGAGCATGCGGGAGGGAGTAGGACAGGTACAGTCCGGCATGGCTTCAGCGGAGAATGCAAGGCAGAAATGGAGCAGCAATAAGGACAGCATCCTTGCAGGAAATGACCAGGTACTGTCATCCCTGACAGCCCTTTCAAAACAGATGGAGACCATAGTGCCTCACCTGCAGACTGCAAAGGAGGAGGCGGAGGTAATTCACAGAAGCCTGGGAGATATTGTAAATACAGTGGGGGAGATGCAGGAGCCCTTAAGGCGGCTGGAGACACGGCTTAATAATATAAGAAGCAGTACGGAGGGCATGGCAGACCAGCTTCCGGCTATCCGCAGCGATATTGAGATCATTGTGGCTTCTGAGGCAATCCTGCAGCAGAAAATAGATGCGATCATTCCTATACTGGGAAATCTTTCCGGCGCCCTGGACGCGGCAGAATCAGGATACTATCTGGACGATACCGTGATTTATGATGAAGATGCCCTGGAGGAGATCGAGGGAGGACAGGGCAGCACAGAGGCCGGCTCTGAGACGGAAGAGAAAACGGAAGGGCCGCAGCAGCCTGAGACAGAAGCGCCCTCTGAAAGTGAAACAGAAGCACCCGCTGAAAGTGAGACAGAAGCATCTTCGGAAAGTGAAATCAAAGTGCCGGAGGAAACCGAGGAACCGAAGGAGACGGAAGCATCGGAGGAAACTGAGCCAGAGGCTTCCGCCCAAGAGGAAACACAAACGTCTGAGGGGGAAGAAACGGAGGCCGACGCATCCCCTGCAGAGGCTGACAGCCCTGCAGAGCTTTCTGATCAGCCTTTGCGCGTAGGAAGATCAAAGAAACAGGCTCCGCTTGTGGCAGCTGTCAGAGACGGGGAAGAGGATGAGCAAGACATGGATTTAGAAGTGTTTGACAGCTTCAGCCTTGTTGAGCATCTGGATAAGATAGCCAAAGACAGCTGTGAGTTTACGGATACCATGTCAAATTTCCTGACAAATGTATCAGAATCGGCGGATTACAGCAGCGAGATTGTGGATTATATGGATTATCTGATCGAAGATGTAACGGCTCTTCATGATTCGCTGGATACCTATTATCCGGATCTGCAGCAGGCACTGGACGATTCGGCAGAGCTTGTAAAACGCACCACAGAAGCCTTAAACAACGGAATTGGCACTATGACCATCGTTCAGAATACCCTGAAGGATACGAGCAATGATTTTGATGCGGCAGCCAGGGAAAGCCTGCGGGGAAGCATGAATCTGCTGGATAAGAGCTTGAGCGTCCTTGACAGCACTGCTTCCATGCGCAAGGCAGGAAGGACCATGAAGGATGTCCTTGACAGGGAGCTGGATAAGTTTGAGGAGGAAAATCGTTTCCTCTATATGGATCCAGGCGCAGAGAAGGAATCCTTTACCTCTGATAAGAACCAGGAGCCAAAGACCCTGCAGATCGTACTGCGGACCGATGAAATTAGCCTGGAGGAGGAAGAGGGGATGATGGATGCGGAGCAGGAGGCAGAACAGGTAAGCCCCCTGAGGCGCATGTGGAATGTTTTAGTAAAAATGTGGAATGCCATTGTAGATATTTTTAGAGATCGATAGAGGATTGCGAAAATATAGATTGTGCATTATGACTGGAAAATTTGTTGAATATACATAAAAATGAGAAAAAGTGCCAAGGTGTTGCCTTTGTCACTTTTTCTTTTTGTTTATAAGTGTTATAATATTAACAAAATTAGTCTGATACAATTTGAATAAAGGCCTGACGGGAGCGGGCTGCAAATAAAAAGGAGAAGAGATTATGGCGAACAGAATTGTATTGAATGAAACATCCTATCATGGAGCAGGGGCAATTAAAGAGATTGCAAATGAGGCAAAGGCAAGGGGATTTAGGAAGGCATTTGTATGCTCCGACCCGGATCTGCTTAAGTTTGGCGTTACAAAAAAGGTAACAGATGTGCTGGATGAGGCAGGGCTGGTTTATGAGATTTATTCCGATATTAAGCCAAACCCAACCATCGAAAACGTACAGACGGGTGTAGCTGCCTTTAAGGCATCCGGTGCAGATTACCTGGTTGCGATCGGCGGCGGTTCTTCTATGGATACGGCAAAAGCAATCGGTATTATTATTGCAAACCCGGAATTTGAGGATGTAAGAAGCCTGGAGGGTGTTGCTCCTACAAAGAATCCGTCTGTACCGATCATTGCAGTTCCCACAACAGCAGGTACAGCTGCTGAGGTTACCATTAACTACGTAATTACAGATGCCCAGAAAAAACGTAAATTTGTCTGTGTTGATACCCATGATATCCCGGTTGTAGCTGTCATTGACCCGGATATGATGTCCTCTATGCCAAAGGGGCTGACTGCAGCAACCGGTATGGACGCGCTGACCCATGCGATCGAGGGCTTTACAACAAAGGGTGCCTGGGAGATGACAGATATGTTCCATTTAAAGGCTATTGAAATTATCTCAAAGACACTTCGGGGAGCCTGCGAAAACACAAAGGAAGGCCGCGAGGGCATGGAACTTGGACAGTACATTGCAGGAATGGGCTTCTCAAATGTAGGCCTGGGCATTGTTCACTCCATGGCTCATGCACTGGGTGCTGTTTATGACACGCCTCATGGTGTTGCCAACGCAATCCTGCTTCCAATCGTTATGGAATACAACGCTCCATGTACCGGCGAAAAGTACAGGGACATTGCCATTGCAATGGGTGTTGAGGGTGTTGAAAACATGAGCCAGGAGGAGTACCGCAAAGCAGCAGTAGACGCAGTTAAGAAGCTGTCACAGGATGTTGGGATCCCTGCTGACTTAAAGGCGATCGCAAAGCCGGAGGATGTTGATTTCCTGGCACAGTCTGCAATGGATGATGCATGCCGGCCGGGTAATCCAAAGGATCCGACCTTTGAGGATATTAAGGCTCTGTACTTATCACTGATGTAAGGGTGAAGGGTTACTGATCGATTGAAATTTGCTGCCGGCTGACGGATACAGGCAGTTATAACTGAAAAACAGGATGAAAAGGCTGTGAAAGATGAAAAATCGTTTCTCAGCCTTTTCTTTATCTTCCCATCTCCCTCGTTTTATGCTACAATACTAAAAATAGGTACTACCAATAAGAAAGAGAGGCAAGTATGAGAACAGTAGAAGAGTTGAAGGAATTGATTGCCTGCGGAAAAGGAGAGTGCGCCTGCGACTGGAAGCTTTCCAACATGAAGCTGGTAAATGTGTATTCCGGAGAAATTTATCCCACAGATATTTACATAAAAGGAAAGAGGATCGTATCCATTGAACCAGGGATTAGCCTGAAGGCAGAACAGGAAAAAGACTGCGGCGGTATGTATGCCCTTCCTGGTATGATTGATTCCCATATGCATTTTGAATCCACTATGCTGTCTCCGGAGGCGCTGGCAGATGTGGTAGTGCCAAAGGGGACTACTACATTGATGGCTGATTTAATGGAAATCGCCAATGTGGCCGGTGAAGCAGGGCTTCGGGAAATGCTGAAATCCATGGACTGCATGTCCTGCCGTATGATGATCGAGGTTTCCTCAAGAGTTCCTACTGCTCCGGGGCTGGAAACCACCGGCGCTGTGCTGGGAGCGAAGGAGGTGGATGAGCTTATGGGCTGGGAGGAAAGCGTCAGCCTGGGCGAAATGGACTCCTCAAAAATTCTTTTATCCAGGGAGGATGAGTATCTGGAAAAGATCTGTTCCGCGCTCAATCGCCGTAAGCCTGCCAACGGACACGCAATCGGGCGTTTGGGACAGGAGCTTAATATTTATGCCTCCTCCGGTATTTCAGATGACCATGAATGTGTGACAAAGGAGGAAATGCTGCAGCGCATCCGTGTAGGCATTAAGGTGTTTATCCGGGAAGGAAGCACAGAGCGGAACGTAGACCGCCTGATACGGGCAGTAGTGGAGGATAAGCTGGATACAGAGCATCTCATGTTCTGTACAGACGATAAGCATATTGGAGATATCCAGAGAGAGGGCCATATTAATTACAATGTAAACAGGGCCATTGAGCTTGGAATGGAGCCCATGGAGGCGATCCGTATGGCTACCATCCGGGCTGCAAAGCATTTCCGGATGGAGGAGGAGATTGGAAGCATTACGCCGGGCCGCCTGGCAGATATTATCCTCTGCGAAGATATAAGGAACATTCAGCCCTCTGAGGTATGGTTTGAGGGAAAACCGGCAGCAAGGGATGGTGCAATGATAACTCCAACCCCGGTACGGACCTATCCGGACTGGATTAAGGATACAGTAAGGCTGAAGAACCCGATCACAGCGGATTCTTTTAAGGTAGAGGCTCCTGGAGCATCAGAGGGGGACAGGGTACAGGTGCGTGTGATCCGTCTGGTACCGTCACAGATTATCAACGAGGAGGAAACTGCCGTTTTAAAGGTGGGAAGATCAGGGGTAGACAGTGATGTAAGCCAGGATGTGATAAAGCTGTCGGTTGTAGAGCGCTACGGTAAAAATGGAAATGTGGGAACAGGGTTTGTCAAGGGCTTTCATATTACAAAGGGGGCCATGGCCTATTCTATGTCCCATGACCATCACAATATAGTAGTGACCGGCGTTAATGAAAGCGATATGGCTCAGGCTGTTTTGGAGGTATCAAGGCTTCATGGCGGTCTGGCAGTTGTCTGTGATGGCCGGGTTTTAGCATCCATGGAGCTCCCGATTGGCGGCCTGATGAGCGAAAAGGGGCCGGATGAGGTGGAAAAAGAGCTGGATGGTCTGAACGAGGCGGCAAGGATGCTGGGCTGCAGCGTAGATGCTCCTTTTATGGCTTTAAGCTTTATTTCCCTTCCCACAGTACCTCAGCTTGGGCTTACCGATAAGGGCCTTGTGGATGTGCTGAACCATAAGCTGATTCCGGTTGTACTGTAGTTTAGTAACCGTTCAGAGCAGCTGCACTAAGAAGATGCCCCCTGGTTGAATTGTTACGTAGTTTGAGACGTATTTAAAATTTTTAGTTGACAGCAGGGAGCATATGTTATACTATAAATAGGTAGTACCAATATAGGTACTACCTATTTACGTTTTGGCTTTTATGAGGTCTTTTTTACATAGAACAGGAGGAGCAATGGAACAGGCATCACAGTTATCGGAGGAAGTAACCAGAAAGCTTTTAAGTGAAATCCGCTCTGGCCGGTATTCCGGTGAAAAAAAGCTGCCTCCGGAGGTGACCCTGGCAGCAGAGCTTGGGGTGAGTCGTAACCTTCTTCGGGACTGCCTTACGATATTGGAACGGGAAGGCTTTATCAGCCGGAAGCATGGGGTAGGGACTGTAATTAATAAGCACGTTTTGGAAGTAAAAACCCGGATGGATTTGGAAAAGGAATTTTTGGAAATGGTTTCTGATGCCGGGTATAAAGCGGAGATTGCATTTGCAGCTGTTAATACGATCCCAAGCCCGGCAGATGTGGCAGGAAAGCTTGCCCTTACAGAGGGGGAACCGGTTTTTGAGGTTAAGCGTTTGATCACAGCAGACGGAAAACCTGCAATCTATTGTATTGATTACATTGGCGTATGTCATGTAAAGACAGAAGAATATGATGTGGAGGAGCTGAAAAAGCCAATTTTCTGTTTTCTGGAGCATTACTGCGGCGAGAGCGTAGCAATGGATCTGACAGAGGTGCGGGCAATTGCAGCAGATGAGAAATTGTCAGAGATATTGAAGGTCAGCCAGGGAGCCCCGATCCTGTTTATGGATGAAACGGGATATAACTTTTACGGAAGTCCGGTACTGATGTCCAGGGAGTATTATGTAGATGGGATTTTAAAGCATATGGTGATGAGAAGGAAAATGTAGCAGGCGGCGCGATCGGGGATTACAGCTGGAAAAAGCCGTTCAGATTGGAGGAAAAGATGGCACAGCAGTATATTGGAAAAGCCATGGGGCGCATGGAAGGAATGGACAAGGCTACAGGACGGGCCATGTATGCCGGGGATTTTTATGAGGATGGAATGCTGGAGCTGGCTCTTGCCAGGGCAGAGATCAGCCATGGGAAAATTGTAAGCTTGGACTGCTCAAGGGTTCCTTCGGATGTGCAGGTATTTACGGCAAAGGATTTGGCAGAAAACATTGTAGAAGATGTGATTGAGGATATGCCGGTGTTGGCAGAGGACAGGGTGCGCTATCTGGGAGAGCCCATTGCGATCCTGGCTGCGGACACAAGGGAAAAGGCGAAAGCGGCAGCAAAGCTGATAGAGGTTCAATATGAACCGCTGCCTGTAGTCCGTGATGTGGAAGATGCCATGAACCCGGATCATCCGGATATCCATAAAGGCGGAAACCTTCTGGTAGAGTTTGAAAATGAAAAGGGAAATGTAAAAGAGGGCTTTGAAAAAAGCGACCTGATCTTGGAGGAGGATTTTGAGACTCCGGTTCAGGACCATGGCTATATGGAGCCGGAAGCCTGCTTTGCCACCAGGAGGGATGGGAAGCTTCTTGTATATACCTCCACTCAGAATGTATTTCATGATAAAAACATGATCCGCAGGGCCCTGGGGCTTAAAGAGGAGGAGCTTCAGGTAAAGGCAGCTGTGGTAGGAGGCGGTTTTGGCGGAAAAGACGGTCACACAGCCCAGATATATCCGGCAGCAGTAACCTGGCTTACAGGACGGCCTTCCAAAATCGTATTTGACCGTCAGGAATCCCTGGAGACAAGCTTTAAGCGCCATGGCATCAAAATGCATGTGAAGATGGGATTTCGCAGGGATGGAAAAATAATGGCCTTTGAGGGAAGAGGCGATCTGGATACAGGGGCCTATGCAGGGCTTGGGCCTGCAGTTTTAGGACTGTTTACAGAGCATTTTGCAGGGCCCTATGAGATACCAAATGTTTATTTGAAGAGCCGCCTTTATTATACAAATAAGCCGGCTGCCCATGCAATGAGAGGCTTTGGTGCTCCTCAGGGCGCCTTTGCAACGGAGACCCTTATAAACCGGGCCGCCCACGCGCTTGATCTTGATTTGATCGGGATCCGCATGAAAAATGCATTGGAACTGGGGTCAGAGGGGGCGTTAGGACAAAGGCTGGAGCACTGTACAGACTTTAAGGGGGCGCTGGAGCTTATACGCCAGTCCGATTTATGGAAGGAGCATGAAACAAATACAGACCCCACGATCGGATATGGCATAGCCGGAGGCCATTTGAGCTGCGGTCTTGGAAAAAATATTGGAGATACAGCTCAGGTTACGGTGGAACAGTCCGCGGATGGAAGCTATATCATACGGATTGGCTTTGTTGATATCGGACAGGGAAGCCGCACTGCACTTGCTGCGCTGGCAGCAGATGCCCTGGAAACAGATCTGGAACATATTCATTTGATCATGTCAGATACAGACGAGACCCTGGACTGCGGTTCTACAGCGGGCTCCCGCTCCACCTTTATTGCCGGAAATGCCCTTCTTGCGGCAGTGCGGCAGTTTAAGGAAGGGAAAATAGGACCGGGAGAACGTGCCAGGGGTCAGGCAGCATTCCCGGAATCAGAAAAAGCATTTCCTACTCCCGGTTTTCCCCATGCAATGTACACCTACATTGCACAGGCAGTGAAGCTGAAGGTAGATTCGGTAACGGGAAATGTGATTCTTCTTGATATTGTGGCTGCCACAGAAGCTGGAAAAATCATAAATCCCCTGTCTATGGCAGGGCAGATCCAGGGCGGGGTAGCAATGTCAGTAGGCTATGCCCTGGGGGAAAACTGTCAGTTTCAGGATGGCAGGCTTTTAGATCATGATTTTTCTACTTATTTAATGCCTACGGCAATGGATGTCCCTCATATTGCAAGCCTTCATGTGGATGCCTATGAGAGCTCCGGCCCTGCAGGAGTAAAGGGAGCGGCTGAGGTTTCCACCGTATCCATTGCACCGGCGATTAATGAGGCCGTATATCAGGTATCAGGGGCAAAACTAAATCGTTTGCCTTTGGATATAAATCATATTTTATTATCTATGGAAGCCAGAGAAAACCAGTAAGGCAGAATCTGGCGCCAGTGCCCAAATGTGGCGGAAAGAGAGGAAATGATGAAAAAAAGTGCAAGAATGTTAGCAGCAGTCATGGCGGCTGCTATGGCCCTGACCGCATGTTTCGGCTCAGGAAGCAAAGCAACAGAGGCAGCAGCTTCCGGTGAGACAACAACAGCTGCAGATACAGCCGCAGCTGCAGAGTCCGGCGAGGCAGAAAAGGAAACAGAGGCAGCAGCTGGAAAAGAAGGAAAACTGAAGGTGGCAGTCATCCTTCCGGGAAAGAAGGATGATGTTTCCTTTAACCAGGCAATGTATGAGGGAATGCAGAAATATGCAGAGGCTCATCCGGATGATATTGAATTAAAGGTAACAGAAAATGTTTATGAGGTAGCAGATATTGAACCGGCATTAATGGATTTTGCAGACCAGGGATATGATGTGATCTTCGGGCATGGCTTTCAGTTCATGGAGCCGATCGTAAAGGTAGCTCCAAGCTATCCGGAAACGGATTTCCTTCTTGGAACAGGTTATAAATCCGTTGACAACTCCGCGATCTATGATGTTCATCTGCAGTCCGGCGGTTACCTTATGGGTGTTGTTGCCGCACTGGCAACCCAGACCAACAAGATCGGTGTTGTAGGCGGTGTGGATGCAGCAGAGATCATGCGTGGCCATGAAGGGTTTAAGCTGGGCGCAAAGAGTGTAAATCCTGATATTGAGATTCAGGAGGTTTACACCGGTGACTGGACTGATACAGCAGGCGCAAAGGAAGCTGCTGTTGGTATGTATGATTCAGGCGTAGATGTGATCTGGCATTCTGGTGATGGAATTGGCCTTGGCGTTGTTCAGGCTGCTCAGGAAAAGGATATGTACTGCTTAGGAAACGTAGCAGACCAGCATTCTCTGGCACCGGATAATGTTCTTACAGGTGTTGTATATCAGTGGGAAGCAGTAATCGACAGTATTTTCAAGGATATCCGTGAAGGGAACTTCTGCGGAAGGGAAGAGGCAGACCGCTTCTACTGGATCAGCGCAGAGAACAATGGTTTAGGCTATGCTCCGATTACCGATTCCAAGGGCTGGCTGACTGAGGAGGATAAGACACTGATTCAGGAAACCTATGAGAAGCTTCAGAAGGGTGAGGTTGAGTTCCCTGATTTCCAGCAGGGCTAGAGCATGTTTGAATAAACGCACTCTGATGAATTAGTATAAATGGGGCTGCTGCCGGTGCAGCGTATCCTGTCCGGCAGCAGCCCCATGATGCTGAAAGAAAGAACAGTGATTCGTTTGGAGGTCATATGGAAGTATTAGCAGTGGAAATGCGGCATATTACAAAAATATTCGGTGGGGTCAGGGCCAATGACCAGATTGATTTTAAGCTGAGGGCCGGTTCGATTCATGGCCTTTTGGGGGAAAATGGTGCAGGCAAGACAACTCTGATGAATATTCTTTACGGCTTATACCGTCAGGAGGAAGGTGATGTGCTGATTCGCGGCGAAAAACAGGATATTTCATCACCAATCAAAGCAATTTCTTTGGGAATCGGTATGGTTCATCAGCATTTTATGCTGGCCCGTTCCCTTACGGTTGTGGAAAATGTAATGCTGGGGCATAAATCCAGAAAAGGCATCCTTCTGGACACAAAGGAAACAGCAGATGAGCTGATGGCACTGGCAAAGAAGTACCAGATGGAGGTAGACCCGTATGCCAAGGTATGGCAGCTGTCTGTAGGTGAGCAGCAGAGGGTGGAGATCCTGACTGCCATTTATCAGGGAGCAGATATTTTGATCTTGGATGAGCCCACAGCAGTTTTGACGCCTCAGGAGACAGAGGTTCTCTTTGAGACCCTGCGCCAGATGAAGGCAGACGGGAAATCCATTATTCTTATTACCCACAAATTGGAAGAGATTATTTCGATTGTTGATGAAGTGACTGTCTTAAGAGATGGAAAGCTTATTGGCTCCAAACGTACAGGCCCGGAAACAACAAAGGAAGAGCTGACACGGATGATGGTCGGCCGTGATGTGCTCTTTGATTTTGAAAAGCCGACCAGGGAGCCGGGAAAGGTGCGCTTGTCGCTGGAGGGTGTCTGTGCGAAAAATGACAAAGAGGTGGAAGCACTGACTGATTTTTCACTGGAGATCCGGGAGGGAGAGATCCTGGGACTTGCCGGTGTTGACGGAAATGGACAGAGGGAGCTTTCAGAGGTGATTACAGGCTTAAGGAAGGCAGAGCGTGGAAAACTGTTTTTGGACGGGGAAGAGATAGTGAACCGTCAGCCCTCCTTCTATATTGAGAAGGGGATTTCCCATATCCCGGAGGACCGCCTTACAACGGGGCTTGCCTTAAAATGGAGTCTTAAGAAAAACCTGGTATTAAAGACTTTCGGAAAGAAGTTTTCCTCCTATGGCTTTGTCAATGAAAAAAAGATGAATGAATTCTGGGAGAAAGCCAGAAATGAGTATCAGATCAAAGCCATCAGTGGTGAGGATGCAGCAAGAGGGCTTTCCGGAGGAAACCAGCAGAAGGTAATTTTAGCCAGGGAGCTGGAAGGAAATCCAAAGGTGGTGGTTGCAAACCAGCCTACCAGAGGACTGGATATCGGCGCATCAGAATATGTGCGCCAGAAGCTTTTGGATGCAAGGAATGAGGGCAGTGCAGTGCTGCTTATTTCTGCCGATCTGGAGGAGATCCTTCAGCTCTCTGACCGGATCGCAGTTATTTACGGCGGCCGCCTTATGGGGATCCTCCCGAGAGGAGCAGGCGTTCAGGAAATCGGAAGCCTGATGATGGGCAACCGGAAGGAGGCACAGGAACATGCAGAATAAAGTGATGAAAGCGGCAAAAGAGGTTTTAATGGCCGTACTTACGATCGTTATAGCCCTGGCTATAGGCGCTGTGCTGGTGTCCTTATCCGGAAACAGCCCGGCAGAAGCCTATGGTACATTGTTTCGGGGGGCCTTTGGCTCAAAGCAGAGAATGTCAGAGGTGTTTGTAAAGATGATCCCTCTTACAATGATGGCATTCGGTATTTCCATTGCTTTTAAAGCGCAGCTCTGGAATATCGGAGGTGACGGCCAGTTTATTATGGGAGCTATCTGTGCTATTATTCCCGGACTTTGGCTTAACCTTCCTCCGGCAGTGATCCTGCCTCTGTCCCTTATCTGCGGAATGCTTGGCGGAGCATTATGGGCCGGTGTTGCAGCATGGTTAAAACTGAGCTTTAACGCCAATGAGGTTATTACGACTTTGATGTTAAATTATATTGCAACGTATTTCCTTTCCTTTCTGGTACATGGCCCTCTCATGGACCCGGCCGGCGGGGATTTCCCGCAGTCTCCCACACTGGCAGAAATGTACCGCCTGCCGCTGTTTTCTGACCGCTTAAGGATCCATGGAGGTATTGTAGTAGGCATTGTGCTTATTGTGATAATGCTGTTTTTCTGGAAGAGCGTTCTTGGATACCGCATTGACCTGGCAGGACAGGGAGATAAGGTTGCCACCTATTCCGGTATGAATGTAAAGCGTACATTGCTGATCACCATGATGATTTCCGGCGCTCTTGTCGGTTTGGCAGGCTGGAATGAAATTTATGGTGTACAGTATCGCCTTCTGGAGGGGGTAGCCAGCGGATACGGGGATATTGCCGTAGTAATCGCTCTGCTGGGAGGCTTGAACCCGGTGGGTATTGTGATTGCATCCTTCTTTTTCTCCGCTTTGTTAGTAGGAGGGGCAACCATGCAGAGAATGACAGAGGTTCCCTATTCGATCGTAGACATTATACAGGGGCTGGTGATCGTGTTTATTATTGCCAGAGCTTCGATGAATCTGTCATTTGCCAGAAACTGGTTTGGAAGGAGGAAGAGCCATGCTTGACAGTATTTTATCCGTCAGCTTTCTTGTAAGTTTGCTGGCAAGTACAGTGCGTTTGGCTACGCCGATTTTGCTTCCGGCGCTGGGGCAGCTTTACACCCAGCGGGCAGGAATTTTGAATTTAGGGGTTGAAGGGACCATGACAATGGGCGCTGTCAGCGGTTTTGCAGCAGCTTATATGAGCGGCAGCCTGTGGATCGGGCTTTTTACGGGAATCCTTGTAGGGGTTTTATGGTCCCTTATTATGGCGTGGCTCAGCGTGACCATGCGTGCAAATCAGGTAATTGCGGGAACAGCCCTCAACATTTTGGGAGGGGGAGCCGCTGTTTATCTGTATCGTGTTATTTTCGGTATTCAGAGCCTTCCGCCTCAGGTAACACCGTTTTCTACTGTAAATGTGCCGGTGCTTTCATCTATTCCGGTCATAGGCCCAATCTTTTTCCAGCATAATATTCTTGTATATTTAAGCTTTCTTATGGCAGTTGTAACCTGGTTTGTCCTGGAAAAAACAACCTTTGGCCTAAAGATCAAGGCAGTAGGTGAAAATCCTAAGGCAGCTGACTCAAAGGGAATCAGTGTTGCGAAAACACGCTATGCGGCAGTTTTGATCGGCGGTGCCTATGCGGGAGCAGCAGGAGCCTTTATGTCCATTGCATACATGAATCTGTTTACAGAGGATATTATCAGCGGACGGGGCTACATTGCCGTTGCAGTTGTTATTTTTGCACGCTTTATGCCGTTCCGCGCCATTGGCGGCGCCCTGCTTTTCGGCTTTGCAACAGCCCTTCAGATGCGCCTTCAGGCACTGGGGATCAATGTTGCAAATCAGCTGATGCTGATGCTTCCGTATATCCTGGTAATTCTGGCACTTGTAACAGCTTCCAGAAAGGCGGAATTCCCAAGTGCTTATACGGTTCCCTATTCCAGAATGGAGCGATAGGAAATGGAAACAAAAGGAAGAGCAAAAGGCTGTTGGTTTTGGGCTGTGCTGATTTTTAGTGCAGCAGCAGGCCTGCTGTGTTATGGCTGGGGAAGAGGACGGGTAAAGCCTTCTGAGGAGGCGGCCGTAGAAACCGTCCAGGAATTTGCACAGAAGCTGAATTACCAGTATGAGCAGCCGGATTTATTATATCCTTATCTGACAGAGGCATTTAAGGAGCAGATGAGCAGTCAGGAATTTGTAGAGGCGTTTCAAAAGGAGCGCTCCTATCCCTATCTGACGCCTTTGTTTATCAATTATGAATCAATTCAGATGGCAGAGGATAAGTTAAGCGGAACAGCTTATTTTTCTCAGGCAGCCAGGCTTCCCGGGATGGTTTATGAGCTGCCGTTTGTCTATGAAAATGGGCAGTACCATGTGATCGCTTTTGAGGATTTTCCGGATGGAAGCTATCTGGAGAAATTTGAAGATTTATCTTACTCGTTGGACAGCTATTTTGACACTGAATATAAGGGGGAGTGAATGCTGTGTCTAAGATGTATCAGCCTGTAACTGTAAGGGAGGCGCTGGAGCTTTTGGCAGCAGGAGGCTGTATGGCCTGTGCCGGGGGTACAAATCTCTATGTAGACAGGAAACATGGAAAGTATCTGGATACTGATTATGTGAGTCTGGATCGTTTAAAGGAGCTGCGCAGTGTGCACAGGGAAGCGGACGGGATCCACATTGGGAGCATGGTGAATTTTGCGCAGCTTGAAAAGCTGGAGTTTTCAGGTGCAGAGTGTATCCCTGCGGCTGCTTCCATGGTAGGGGCGCCTCAGATACGCAATCGCGGCACCATAGGCGGGAATATCATTTCGGCTTCCCCGGCAGCGGATATGGTTCCTCCCCTTATGGCACTGGATGCAGTCCTTGTATTGAATTCCATGGATGGGGAACGCAGAATCCCGGTTACAAACTTTATGAAGGGGCCGGGAAAAACAGATTTAAGACCCCAGGAACTGCTGACAGAGATCATAGTACCAGTAAAAGAGGGAAGATCTGTATTTTATAAGGCAGGAAAGCGGAATGCCCTGGCCATTGCAGTGTGCAGCCAGGCAGTTTTTGCCAGAATGGAGCAGGGGAAGGTGGCAGAAATTACAGTTTCTTATGGCTCCGTAGGCCCAACTGCGCTGCGGGCAGCCAAGCTTGAACGTTGTCTTATAGGAAGCAGCAGGGAGCTTCTGTCATCCGGGGAATACAGGGAGATGCTTTTGGAAGCATTGCAGGAGGATATTTCCCCGATTGATGATATAAGGGCTACCCGGGAATACCGGCAGCGTGTGGCATTCCGTATGCTGCTTCACAACCTGAATGAATTGTGGAGGTAACGGGAAATGGAAAAAATCAAGCTTTTTGTCAACGGAGATCCGTGTGAAGTTCAGATTGAACCGGATGAAACCCTGCTTTATGTACTTCGGGAGCGCCTTCATCTGACAGGGACAAAAGAGGGCTGCGGTGAAGGAGACTGTGGTGCCTGTACAGTGGTTGTAGATGGCGCCAGTGTCAATTCATGCATTTTCCCTGCAATGCAGGCGGATGGATGCAGCATTCTTACCATTGAAGGGGTTGAGCGGGATGAAGATCTTGCCAAAATCCAGAAGGCGTTTGTGGATCATGGAGCAGTCCAGTGTGGTTTCTGTTCTCCGGGAATGATACTTTCTACCAGTGTATTGTTAAAAGAATATCCCCATCCTACAGAAACCCAGATTCGCAGGGGGCTGTCAGGGAACCTGTGCCGCTGTACAGGATATCAGGCAATGGTGGATGCAGTCCAGGCATTGACCGAGAAAAAAATGTAATACCCAAAAATGGATAATGCAGAAAAAGAAAGCAGCCAGAAGCCTGATGGATAAAAAGAAAATCAGGTATAAGTTGTCCGTATTTTACATATAATTTACATAGACTTTACATTCGCGTTTGGAAACTATATTGACGGTCTTAAAAATATCCCGTATAATGAGTAGGTGTAAATGAAATGTAAAAAATATGAGAAAAACAGGAAAAGAGGTACGGATAAATCATGGGACAAATTCTCTGGTGTCATTGCCGTGCAATTTAGATAAAAAGCGTAACCTGCCATCTTTTGAAAAGATGGCGGGTTGTGCTTTTATTTTTTGCGCCAATGTAGGGAGTAAACGAGGGTGACAGCCTTTGCGTTTACTGCAGCATATGACAGCTATTTAAGATAAGATCCGTGAATCGAACTGTATTATCCAAAACATGATATTATAAAAACCTCTTTCCTCATCAGACAAAAGGAGAAAAAACATGGGAAGTGAACTTGTTTTAGGTATGCTGGGGGGACTTGCGCTGTTCCTCTATGGTATGCAGATGATGAGTACCAATCTGGAAGCGGTGGCAGGAAACCGCATGAAGCAGATATTGGAACGCCTGACAGCAAACCGCTTTCTGGGTGTGCTGGTAGGAGCAGGGATCACAGCGCTGATTCAGTCCTCCTCCGCTACTACAGTTATGACAGTAGGCTTTGTAAATTCGGGCCTCATGACATTAAAGCAGGCTATCTGGATCATTATGGGTGCTAACATTGGTACAACCATTACAGGACAGCTGATTGCTCTTGATATTGGAGCACTGGCTCCTCTGATTACTTTTGTGGGCGTGGCCATGCTGGTATTTATCAAGAATAAGAAGGTACAGCATGTGGGCGGTATTATTGCCGGAATTGGTGTGCTTTTCATCGGTATGGGAATGATGAGCGATGCAATGGTTCCATTAAGAGAATCACAGCAGTTTGTATCTATGGTAAGTAAATTTACAAATCCATTCCTTGGTATTCTGGTTGGTGCTGTGTTTACAGCAATTATCCAGTCCTCCTCTGCATCTGTAGGTATTTTGCAGGCACTGGCGATGAGCGGTGTTGTAACACTTGACAGTGCAGTGTATGTTCTTTTTGGTCAGAATATTGGTACCTGTATTACCGCAGTCCTGGCTTCCTTTGGAACCAGCCGGAATGCAAAACGTACAACCGTGATCCATCTTATGTTCAATATGATTGGTACAGCTATTTTTGTGATCATCTGTATGGTAACACCTTTTACCCAGTGGATGATGGATTTTGCACCAGGCGATCCGGTAGCACAGATTGCAAATGTTCATACTATATTTAATATTACCACTACAGTTCTGCTGCTTCCATTTGGTTCTGTACTTGAAAAGATCGCGATCAGAATACTTCCTGACAGCCAGGCTCCGGTCAAGGATGCAGACCGCTGGTTCGAGGATCTGATGGCCTCCAAGCATCATCTGGGTGTTTCAACGATCGCTATTAACCAGATCCATGATGAAATTCAGGAAATGCTCAGTGAGGCAGCAAAGAATGTTTCACAGAGCTTTAAGGCAGTAGAAAATGGAAATGAGGAAGAGGTATTCCAGGAGATCTCCGACCGCGAAGAAGAAATTGATCTATGCAATGTAAGGCTGTCTCAGAAGATTTCCAAAATACTGGTACTGGATCAGACACCCCGGGATATTTTAGCTTTAAACCGCATGTATACGATTTTGGGAAATATTGAACGTATTGGTGACCATGCCATGAACCTGGCAGAATATGCACAGACGATCACAGAGAAAAACTTAAATTTCTCTGAGTATGCAAAAAAAGAGTTTGTAACTATGGAGAGCACCTGCAGCGAGGGCATGGAGCTGCTTCGCAGGGCAGCATCAGGAGACAGTGCGTTTGAGCTTTCACAGGTACAGGAAATTGAGCAGCGCATTGATGATTTTACAAAGCAGTTCCGTCAGAATCAGATTGAACGTATGAGAGCCGGTAACTGCAATGTGGAATCTTCCATCCTTTACTCAGAAATGCTGACAGATTACGAGCGAATCGGTGACCATATGCTGAATATTGCAGAGGCATACAGCGTGATTGAATGGTCCGGCGAAAAGGGCCAGACTGCTGCTTCGTCCGAAGCATAATGAAAAAATAAATTTAAATGTAGAAAGGGAACAGTCAGATCGTCTCAGGGATGATCTGGCTGTTCTTTTCTTTGGCATAAAAGCGTTATGCTTTATTGACAATAACGATTTTCCGTTATATGATGAAACCAAAAGACAGTGCATACCGGTTAACTGTATTGGGGTGTCTTGTTATATGGTATAAGCACGAGATAAAACGGAGGAGGATTATTTACATGAAAAAACGTGGATCAAGGCTGCTGTTTGCAGGAATGCTGGCCTGCACGCTTTTAGCGGGATGCGGGCAGAAAAGTGAGGCTGGGGAGGAAACAGAGCTTACGGGCCACACACTTATGATCTATTGCGGAGCGGGTATGACAAAGCCTTTCCAGGAAATCGCAGACAGCTTTAAGGAGGCTACATCCTGTGAGATGAATGTGACCTATGCAAATGCAGGGCAGATACAGTCTCAGATCACAACTTCAGAAGAAGGTGATCTGTTTATAGCTGGTTCCCAGGAAGAGCTGAAACCGGTAAAGGAGTATGTGACGGAAAGCAAAAACCTGGTAAAGCATATTCCTGTATTGGCGGTTCAGAGCGGAAACCCTAAAAGTATCAAGAACCTGGAGGGCCTGACAGCAGAGGGTGTTTCCCTTATCATAGGTGATACGGAAGCGACACCGATTGGGAAGATTGCAAAAAAAGCTCTAAGCGATAAGGGAATCTGGGAACAGATACAGATTGAAGCGACAACGGTTACCGCACCTCAGATGGCAACCGTGATTGCTTCCAAAGAGGCCGATGCCGCGATCATCTGGAAAGAGAACTGTGACGCGGAGGGAGTAGAGATTGTAGAAAATAGCGGATTGGAGGACTACATTAAGACGATTCCGGCAGCCGTTTTAAGCTGTTCGGAAGATCCGGAAGCCAGAAATTGTTTTTTAGAGTATCTGGATTCAGATAAGGCCAGGGAAATCTGGATAAAGTATGGATATGAGATTGCGGAAGAATAAAAAAACAGGTCAGGAAAAGAAAGATTTATTTTCCGTTTTTACAATCGTAATTGCTTCTCTGGTGATATTTTTTATTGGAAGTGCCGTCTGTGCGATTGTAGCCGGTGGTTTTCCAGCCTTCCTTCAGATGATCAGGGAAAAGGATGCGATCACTCCATCAGATACCTCTCTCTTGATCAGGCGCGC
>OLRK01001001.1_pt1 | contig 27114 bp, 23 predicted proteins | sample 1672911 | NCBI WGS metagenome assembly OLRK01 (sample SAMEA3136736, study PRJEB25190) | human gut metagenome | biome: human gut; feature: human-associated habitat; material: faeces | place: Austria | collected 2013 | reverse complement strand
TATGTGTTTTTGTGGTGATTACATTATACTATAAAAAGAGGTCGTCTTATTTTTTATTTTTTGAAATTACCCAGGTAAAGTTACACTATCGGGGGAAAGCGCCATCCTTCCTTTCTCCCTCTCCCCTATTTCCTATAAAGCCCTCTCAAACCGCTCCGCCACCCGGTTCAGCCAAGTCCGGACCGGAAGATGCTGCGGACACATTTTTTCACACCGCCCACAACCGACGCAGTCGCCAGCTTTTCCAAACTGTTCGGAAAAATGGCTGTACAGCATGGTCTGAGCCGTCCATGCCTTCGTCTCCAGTTCCCTCATATCCGCATTGTAAAGGGAAAAATACCTGGGAATGGGGATGTGTTTCGGGCAGTCCTGGATGCAGTAGGAGCAGCCTGTACAGGGGATGGCAATGGTACCGTTGATCCGGTCTGCCGCCTTCTGTACCAAGGCATATTCCCTCTCCGTAAACGGAGTGAAGGATTCCATATAAGACGTATTATCTTCCACCTGTTCCAGACTGCTCATGCCGCTTAAGACCAGCATCACATTTTCATGGCTCGCCGCAAAGCGGATGGCCCAGGAGGCGGCTGACCAGTGGGGATGGCAGGCGCGGAACCATTCCTCCGCCTCCTGGGGGATATTCGCGAGGGTTCCGCCCTTCACCGGCTCCATCACAATCACCGGTTTCCCATGTTTTTTCGCGGTCTCATAGCATTTGCGGGATTGAACGGTATCGCTCTCCCAATCCAGATAATTGAGCTGCAGCTGGACAAAATCCACTTCCGGATGTTCCGTTAAAATCTCATCCAGCACATCAGCGGTATCGTGGAAAGAAAACCCGATCTGCCTTGCCTGTCCGGCTTTTTTCTTTTCGGAGAGAAACTCAAAAACGCGAACGTCCTTCGCCGCCTCCCGCCGGTTGCCGCCCATATCGTGTATTAAGTAATAGTCGAAATAATCAACGCCGCACCGTTCCAGCTGCGCGCGAAAATACTCCTCCAGCTCCCGTTCCTCCCGGTTCAGCACGAGAGGCATCTTGTCCGCAAGAAGAAACCGGGAACGGGGATAACGGGCGGCCAGGCATTCCCTGACCGCGGCCTCCGACTGCCCGTTGTGATAAAACCACGCCGTGTCAAAATACTGAAATCCCTTTTCCATAAAGGAATCTATCATGGCGCACAGCTGTTCTTTATCCGGCCGGGAAAAATCACCATCTACAAGCGGCAGGCGCATAAGTCCAAATCCTAATTTTTTCATGTGTTCTCCTCCTCTCTGAACGCGTTAAACTCCTCTGATTTTGGATATGCAGGTGGCAGTGTACTGCTCCCAAAGGTCTGTCATCGTCTGCTGTTCCTGTTCTGTCAAAGAGGCAAAGGTCTCCAGCTCCGCCTTTTCAATCCAGGAAATAACATCTTTCTGAAATACCCGCCCCTTTTCTGTCAGTACGATGGAACGGGCCCGCCTGTCCTCCGGATGCTCCGTCAGTGTGACATAGCCCTTTTTCTCAAAGGAGAGAATCACCTTGTTGACCGTCTGTTTCGGAAAAAACAGGGTGTCGCACAATTCCTTTTGGGTCGTCCCGTCGTCAATGAGCTGTAAGACAAACAGGGAAATATAGGTCAGGCCGTGCTCTTTGGCGTATTCCTCATAGACGTGATTCAGTCTCTGCCATGCGAGGTAAAAGCGTTTTAAATACGGTGGTCTGTCCAGATCTTTCATATAATAGTCTCCTTTTAGACTATTATATGGGGGTTTGAGGATTTAATCAATGGTTTTCGTTCATCTTCATCCAGACATTTTTACAAAAAACAGACATTTCTGCCTCATCCCCGCCGGAGCAGGACTGCGCAAACGGCCATTTTCCTATGAGCGAAACGAGTTACTCCGGAACCTTTTGCGCGTCTGGCAAAGCACGGCTGAGCCAGTAACCGTTGACCTCTGCGCGAGTACCCGGACAAACAAAAAACAGGGCCCCCGCGGCGGTCAAATAACCGGTTTCCGCGGTTTCCCTGTCTCTCTCTTTCCTTTTCTCCTGTTTTCCAGCCGTCCTATTCCCGGTTTTCTCCCGTTTCGGGAGCCTCAGCCGGCATTTCCGGTTCCTCCGGTTTCAGATAGGACTCCAGATACTCCCAGATCTCCTCCCGTCCCTGCTTTGTCTCCGCGGAGAAGGGGATGATCAGGCCCTCTTTCTCCATATTCAAAGTGGTGCGGATCAGCTTTACCTGCTTTGCCACCTGGCTGCGCTTGATCTTATCCAGTTTGGTGGCGATGATGATGGGGTGGTAGCCGTTGTCCACGATCCAGTCGTACATCATCCTGTCGTTGGCGGAGGGCTCGTGGCGGATGTCGATGAGGAGGAATACGCATTTCAGCGCTTTGGAATTCCTCAGATACCGCTCGATCATTTTCCCCCACTTGGCCTTCACCTCCACGGACACCTTGGCGTAGCCGTAGCCGGGCAGATCCACGTAGTACATATCCTTATTGATCAGATAAAAGTTGATGGTCTGGGTCTTTCCCGGCTGGGAGGAGGTTCTGGCTAAGGACTTCCGGTTCATCAGCGCGTTGATCAGGGAGGATTTCCCCACGTTTGATTTTCCCGCGAAGGCAAACTCCGGCAGCTCGTTTTCCGGCAGCTTGCTGGTGATGCCGCACACGGTCTCCAGCTCGGCGCTCTTTATGATCATGTTCGTTCTCCTCTCCTGTTTACACAAATGCTTCCCGCAGCACATCCTCCATGGCCTTCACGTAAACAATAGTCAGGCCTCCGGTGATCTCTCTGGAGAGCTCGGAAATGTCCCTGCGGTTCTTATCCGGCACCAGCACCTTTTTCATGTGGGCCATCTTCGCCGCCAGCACCTTTTCCTTTAAGCCGCCGATGGGCAGTACCCGGCCCCGGAGGGTGATCTCCCCGGTCATGGCCACCTTGGCGGACACCTTTTTCCCGGTTACGGCGGAGAGCATGGCCGTGGCCATGGTGATGCCGGCGGAGGGGCCGTCCTTGGGCACTGCCCCCTCCGGGATGTGGATGTGAATGTCGTGTTTCTCAAAATACTCCTCGTCCACCCCGTACTCCGCGCTCACGGAGCGGATGTAGCTGAGAGCCGTCTGGGCGGACTCCTTCATCACGTCTCCCATCTGGCCGGTGAGTTTCAGCACGCCCTTTCCAGGCATGACGTTCACCTCGATCTGCAGGGTGTCCCCTCCCACGCTGGTCCAGGCCAGGCCGCGGACGATGCCCACAGCGTCCTCCTCGTTGGCATCCTCAAAGGATACCCGCTCCTTGCCCAGGTATTTCTCCAGCTGGGCCTCGGTGACGTGGACGGAATCCCGTTTCTCCTCAATCACCTGTCTGGCCGCTTTCCGGCAGACGTCGCCGATGCGCCGCTCCAGGCTGCGGACTCCCGCCTCCCTGGTGTAGTTGTGGATGATTTTCTTCAGGGCCTTGTCGGAAATGGTAAACTGGCCTTCTTTTAAGCCGTTTCGCTCCATCTGCTTTTTCACCAGGTACTCCCGGCCGATGTGGAACTTCTCGTTCTCCGTGTAGCTGTTGATCTCGATCAGCTCCATGCGGTCCAACAGGGGGCCGGGGATGGTGGCGGTGGTGTTGGCGGTGGCGATGAAGAACACGTTGGATAAGTCGATGGGAGTCTCCACGTAGTGGTCCCGGAACTTCACGTTCTGCTCCCCGTCCAGCACCTCCAGCAGGGCGGAGGCCGTGTCTCCCTTGTAGTCGCTGCTCACCTTGTCGATCTCGTCCAGCAGCATCAGGGGATTGGCCACCCCCGCCTGCCGCAGGCCGTCCACCAGGCGGCCGGGCATGGCGCCCACGTAGGTCTTCCGGTGGCCGCGGATCTCCGCCTCGTCCCGGATGCCTCCCAGGCTGATGCGGACGTATTTTTTATTCAAGGCCCTGGCCACAGAGCGGGCAATGGAGGTCTTTCCCGTTCCAGGAGGGCCCACCAGGCAGAGGATGGTGCTGCCCTGCTTTTTCGTCAGGGTGCGCACCGCCAGATACTCGATGATCCGCTCTTTTACCTTTTCCAGGCCGTAGTGGTCGTGGTTTAAGATCTCCTCCGCCCGTTTTAAATCCTGGTTGTCCTTGGACATCTTGTTCCAGGGCAGCTCCAGCAGGGTCTCAATGTAGGTGCGGAGCACGTTTGCCTCCTGGCTGCCGCTGGGCATGGTCTTAAAACGGCTGATCTCCTTGCGGATCTTCTCCTTCGTCTCCTTGTCCGCCTTCAGCTGGTCCAGCTGCCTCTCATACTCGTCTCCTTCCGTGCCGGGGCTGTCCTCTCCCAGCTCCTCCCGGATCACCCGCAGCTGCTCCCGCAGGATGTAATCCCGCTGGTTCTTGTCAATGGCCTCCTTCACCTTCATCTGGAATTCCCGCTTGATCCGCACGATGGAGATCTCGTCCATGAGGGCCTTTAACACCCGCTCATATTTTTCCGTCACGGTCATGCTCTCCAGGATGGTCTGGCGGGCCCGGTACTCGAAGGGCAGCTGGACCGCCGTCTCCTCCAAAAGCTCCTCCAGGTTATTGGTCCCCAGCAGGGCGGGGAGAATCTCCTTGGCCGCCCGCTGGTTTTCCTTTCCGTACTCCTCCAGCTTTTCCTTCAACACCCGGCTCATGGCCTCTGCGGTAAGGTAGTCCAGATCCTCCTTCTCCATGGGAAGGTCCTGGATCTCTCCCATCAGCATGGGCTCGTCGGAATCCAGGCACACCAGCTCTCCTCTGCCCATGCCGTCCACCATCACCCGCACAATGCCGCCGGGGAGTTTTACCAGCTGTTTTACCATGGAAACGGTGCCGATGGGGCAGAGCTGATCCACTGTGGGATCCTCGATCTCCGGATCCTTCTGGGCCGTGAGAAAGACCTTCTGGTCTCCCACCATGGCCTTCTCCACCGCCTTCACCGACTTCTCCCGGCTCACGTCAAAATGTATGGTCATTCCAGGAAGTACCGTCAGGCCCCTCAGGGCCACCACCGGCATGGTTATGTTTCTTTCTTCCAATCTGTTTCCTCCTCCTGTATCCAATATATCTCATACGCAAAATGGGAGCGGCGCTCCCATTTCACGTGAACATTTCCTCTGTTTTATTTTACAGGGCGTCCAGACGGCCGCCCCCGGTTTCCCTCTGCCGCCTTAGGCGATCTCCCCTGTTCTGTCCTTTTTCAGGCGCTGGCCAAAGGCTTTTCTGGGAACGGCCGTATCCCGGTAAACGATCTCCGGCTTTCCCGTCTTTTCCACCACGTCCCTGGTGATGGTGCAGATTCCGATGGTGCTGTCGGAGGGGATCTCGTACATCAGATCCACCATCACCGACTCCATGATGGCCCGCAGGCCTCTGGCTCCGGTCTTCCGCTCCACCGCCAGCTCCGCGATCTTCTCAATGGCGTCCTGGGTGAACTCCAGCTTTACGTCGTCCAGCTCAAACAGCTTCTGGTACTGCTTGGTCAGGGCGTTCTTCGGCTCCGTGAGGATCCGCACCAGAGCCGCCCGGTCCAGAAGATTTAAGGACACGGTCACCGGCACACGGCCGATAAACTCCGGAATCAGGCCGAACTTCACCAGATCCTCCGGCAGCGCCTGATGGAGCAGCTGGTCGATGTCCATGGTGTTCCGGTCCATGATCTCCGCGTTAAAGCCGATGGAGCTGGTGGAAATCCGTCTCTCCACAATCTTCTCCAGCCCGTCGAAGGCTCCGCCGCAGATAAACAGGATGTTGGTGGTGTCGATCTGCAAAAGCTCCTGGTGGGGGTGCTTTCTGCCTCCCTGAGGCGGAACGCTGGCCACCGTTCCCTCCAGGATCTTTAAGAGGGCCTGCTGTACGCCCTCGCCGGACACGTCCCTGGTGATGGAGACGTTCTCCGACTTTTTCGTAATCTTGTCGATCTCGTCGATATAAATGATGCCGTACTCCGCCCTGGCGATGTCATAGTCTGCCGCCTGGATGAGCTTTAACAGGATGTTCTCCACATCCTCGCCCACGTAGCCCGCCTCGGTGAGAGCCGTGGCGTCGGCAATGGCAAAGGGCACATTTAAGATCTTCGCCAGCGTCTGGGCCAGATAAGTCTTTCCGGAACCGGTGGGGCCTAACATCAGAATGTTGCTCTTTTGCACGTCTACGTCCATGGTTTTCCTGGATGTCACTCTCTTGTAATGGTTGTAAACCGCTACGGAAAGAACCTTTTTCGCCTCGTCCTGGCCAATGACGTACTCATCCAGAAATTCCTTGATCTCCTTGGGTTTCATGAGGTTGATGTCGTTTACGTCAAAGCCATCCTCCTCACCGGCCAGCTCCTCCTCCAGAATCTCCGCGCACAGATCAATGCACTCGTCGCAGATGTACACGTTTCCGGAGCCGGCGATCAGCTTTCTGACCTGGTCCTGCGTTTTCCCGCAGAAGGAACAGCGTATCTTGTCCTCTATCCTGCCTGGCATATTGCTACCTCGCTTTTTTCAAATTAAAATCATCTTACCGGCTGGTGATGACCCGGTCGATCAGGCCATAGGCCATGGCCTCCTCCGCGGTCATATAATGATCCCGCTCTGTATCCCTTGCGATCACCTCGTAGGGCTGGCCGGTGTTGGCCGCCAGGATCTCGTTTAACTTCCGTTTCGTCTGGAGAATCTTCTCCGCCACGATCTGGATCTCTGTGGCCTGGCCCTGAGCGCCGCCGGAGGGCTGATGGATCATCACCTCCGCGTTGGGGAGCGCCAGGCGCTTGCCCTTCGCGCCGCCTGCCAGCAGGAAGGCGCCCATGCTGGCCGCCATGCCGATGCAGATGGTGGAAACGTCGCACTTGATATACTGCATGGTGTCATAGATGGCCATGCCCGCCGTCACGGAACCGCCGGGGCTGTTGATGTAAAGGCTGATGTCCTTGCCCGGATCCTCAGACTCTAAAAACAGCAGCTGGGCCACGATCAGGCTGGCGGACACGTCCGTCACTTCCTCGCCCAGGAAAATAATGCGGTCTTTTAACAGCCGGGAGTAAATGTCATAGGAACGCTCCCCGCGGCTGGTGGATTCAATAACATAAGGTACTAAACTCATCTTTATTACCTCCCGTTAAGAGAAAGGGCTGCCGCAATCCTTTGTGTGCAGCAGCCCGTAAAAATCTTATGCTAACTTTGCTTCTGCTACCAGGAAATCTACGGCTTCCTGTACAGCAAGATCTTCCTTCATGCTGGCGATCTCCGCCTCGCCCATGTAGCCCTTTAACTTCTCCGGCTCCATCTTGTAGGCTGCTGCCATCTTGCCGATCTCCTCATCTACCTTCTCATCAGAAACCTGGATGTTCTCAGCCTTCGCAACTGCCTCAAGCACCAGTCTGGTCTCGATTCTCTTGACCGCCTGCGGACGCATCTGCTCCTTGATCTTGTCGATGGTCATTCCGGTGTACTGCATATACTGATCTAAGGAAATGCCGTGGCTCTGCATATTGCGGGCATACTCATTTACCATGTTGTCCAGCTGGGCGTCGATCATCGGCTCCGGGATCTCCATGGTGGCGTTCTTTACAACAGCCTCTACTACGCGGTTCTCATTCTCCGTAGCAGCCTGTTTCTCCTTCGCCTCTGCCAGTTTCGCTCTCACGTCAGCCTTGTACTCCTCCAGGGTCTCGAACTCGGAAACCTCGCCGGCAAACTCATCGTTTAACTCCGGGAGCTCCTTGTACTTGATCTCCTTTACCGTTACCTTGAACACGGCCGGCTTTCCTGCCAGCTCCGCCGCGTGGTACTCCGTGGGGAAGGTCACGTTTACTTCGCACTCCTCGCCGGCGTTCTTGCCGATGAGCTGCTCCTCAAAGGTGTCGATGAAGGTGTGGGAACCGATGGTCAGGGGGTAGTCCTCGCTCTTGCCGCCGTCGAACTGCTCTCCGTCCACATAGCCGTCAAAGTCGATCACCACCTGGTCTCCGTCCTGAACGGCTCTGTCGTCCACGGTCACCAGTCTGGAGTTCTGCTCCTGTACCTTCTTTAACTCTTTCTCCACATCCTCGTCGGTCACTTCCGCGCTGGCCTTTTCTACCTCAACGCCCTTGTACTGGCCCAGGGTTACTTCCGGCTTTACGGCAACCGTAGCGGTGTAGATGAAGTCCTTGCCCTTCTCGATCTGCACCAGGTCGATCTCCGGTCTGGAAACGATGTCCAGTCCGCTCTCCTTGGCAGCGGCGTCGTAGGACTGGCCGATGGCCTCATTGGCAGCGTCCTCATAGAACACTTCCGGGCCGTACATTTTCTCGATCATGGCCTGCGGCACTTTTCCTTTTCTGAAGCCCGGCACATTGAATCTGTTTTTATTCTTTTTATAGGCATGGCCGATGGCCTCGATAAACTTCTCTGCCGGCACCTCCACCGTCAGTTTCGCCATATTCTTCTCTAATTTTTCTACCTGTAAACTCATCTCGTGGGTTCCTCCTTGAAATATATGTGAACCGCCTTCCATCAGGGCGTTGCACCTCAAGTTTGCATTATATCATACTACTTTGGTAAATATCAATAGGAAATTGCCTTTTTCTCGCTAAAATCCCGTATTTTCCGGGCTTTCCTGGCATTGTTTTTTCCGGACATAAAAATCCCGGATACCGGAAAGAGATGGCCGTCCCTCTCATGGTATCCGGAATTCTTCCATTTTATACCTTTATCCCTGCTGTTCTCCGCTTATACCTGGTCGTACTGGATGGCCGCCTTGATTTTGGCCGCCGCCTCCGGGGAATCCAAAAGCTTTAAAAGCTCCAGGCCCAGATCCAGGGCGTAGCCCAGTCCTCTGGCCGTGGTGACGTTCCCGTCGGTGACCACGCCCTGTCTGGTGTACTCCGCTCCCGTCAGCTTGTCCTCAAAGCCCGGAAAACAGGTGGCCGTCTTTCCCTCCAGAATTCCCAGTCCGCCCAGCACGGACGGTCCGGCGCAGATGGCCGCCACCCGCTTGCCGGCCTCATACGCCTGCACCAGGTGCTCTCCCAGCTCTTTGCAGGCAGCCAGGTTCGGGGCTCCGGGAAGTCCCCCCGGCAGGAAGAACACGTCTCCGTTCTCCCAGTCCACATCCTTTAACAGGCAGTCCGCCTTTACGGTGATCTTGTGGGAGCTCACCACCTCCAGGCTGTCGGTGATGGACACCAGGTTCACCTCCACACCGCCTCTGATCAGCACATCCGCAACTGCCAGGCACTCCACTTCCTCCATGCCCGGAGCCATAAACGCATATACCTTTGCCACAGTCAACAACTCCTTCCATCCTATATTTTCCGCATCGTCCCGGACCGCGCCGGGACCTCGCCTTGATTATAGTATACCCCGCGGGAAAAAGCAACCGCCTGGCCGGATGGCCGGTGGGTTGGCGGGTTCCCTCGGGGTTTTCGTCACAGTTTCACGCCGCCTGGTTTCAGATGCCGGGATCCTCGCCCGTCTCCAGGATCCGTCTGGCCCTGGCGTACTTTTCCCGCCAGCGGCGGATCTGCTCCTCAGAAACGAAGGCGCAGCCCGCCAGCCTGGTCTCGTCGCTGTTGTGGGCTAAGTCGGCCAGTTTCACTGTCTTTGCCACAGGATTTTCCCGGATGGCCCGCACGTAATCAAAGTAGTCCGTTCCCTCCTCGTGGGTTAAGAGCCGCAGAGCCTCTGTCACCTCTTTCGGAAACTCCTTTTCCAGCTCCTCCAGGGTGACGGGCGTGTCCTCCACCACGTCATGGAGCAGGGCCACGCAGACGGTGATCTCGTCTGTCATCTGCTCCGCTAAGTGGAAGGGATGAAAAATGTATGGCAGCCCGCCGGTGTCCGTCTGTCCGTGGTGGGCGGTGTAGGCCAGTTTCATGGCTTTGTTTGTAAGCGCGGTATAGATCATGGTTTTATTTCCCCAGCTGGCTCAGGCGTTCCTTCACCTGCTCCATCATGTGCGTGTATTTTTCCAGTTTCGCCCGCTCCTCCGCTACTTTTGCTTCGGGGGCGCGGCTCATGAATTTTTCGTTGTTCAGCATTCCGTTGACCCGGGCCAGCTCTCCGGCCAGGCGTTTCTCCTCCGCCTGCAGCCGCTCGATCTCCTTCTCAATGTCCACCAGCTCTGCGAAGGGCAGGTAGATATTGGCCTGGGGGATCACCGCGGAAACGGCGTCGTCGCCGATGCCTGCCTTATCCTTCTGCAGCAGAACCTCGCTGGCGTAGCCCAGGGTGGCGAAGAACACCTTGCTGCGCTCAAAGATGGCTAACAGCTCGTCGTTTTCAGACACCACGTACACCTTCGCCTTCTTGCTGGGGGGCACGTTCATGGAAGTTCTCACGCCGCGGATGGCGCGAACCGCCTCCTTGATGGTCTCCACCGCCTTCTCCTCGGCGGCAAAATCCCACTCTGCCCGGTACTCCGGCCATGCGGAAATCATGATGGACTCCTCCTCATCCTGCAGGTTGCAGAAGATTTCCTCCGTGATAAAGGGCATGAAGGGATGGAGCAGCTTTAAGGACTGGATGAGCACCGTCTTTAAGGTCCAGATGGCCGCCGCCTTGGTGGCGTCGCCGTCGCCCCAGAGACGGGGCTTTACCATCTCGATGTACCAGTCGCAGAACTCCTCCCAGATGAAGTCGTAGACCTTCTGAAGGGCGATTCCCAGCTCGTACTTGTCCATGTTCTCCGTCACGTCCTTCGCCAGGCGGTTCACCTTGGAGAGGATCCACTTGTCGGCCATGGTCAGATCGCTCATTTCTGCCGTGCCTTCCGGAGCTTTTTCAATGTTCATCATGATGAAACGGCTGGCGTTCCACACTTTATTTGCAAAGTTGCGGCTGGCCTCCACTCTCTCCCAGTAGAAACGCATATCGTTTCCGGGGGCATTTCCCGTCATCAGGGTCATGCGCAGGGCGTCGGCGCCGTATTTTTCCACTACCTCCAGGGGATCAATGCCGTTTCCTAAGGATTTGCTCATCTTCCGTCCCTGGGAATCCCGCACCAGGCCGTGGATGAGCACGGTGTGGAAGGGAACGGTTCCCGTCTGCTCCAGGGCGGAGAACACCATGCGCACCACCCAGAAGAAAATGATGTCGTAGCCGGTCACCAGCACGTCGGTGGGGTAGAAATACTTCATCTCCTCCGTCTGCTCCGGCCAGACTAAGGTGGAGAAGGGCCACAGGGCGGAGGAGAACCAGGTATCCAGGGTGTCCTCATCCTGAGTCATATGGGCGCAGCCGCACTTCGGGCATTTCTCTGGCTGCTCTCTGGCCACCACCAGCTCTCCGCACTCATCGCAGTAGTAGGCTGGGATGCGGTGACCCCACCAGAGCTGTCTGGAAATGCACCAGTCCCGGATGCCCTCCAGCCAGTGAAGGTAGGTCTTTCCAAAGTTTTCCGGCACGAATTTCAGATCGCCGGTGTGCAGGGCCTGGGTGGCGGGCTTTGCCATCTCCTCCATCTTTACAAACCACTGCTGCTTGACCATGGGCTCTACGGTGGTCTTGCAGCGGTCGTGGGTGCCTACGTTGTGGGAGTGGGGAACCACCTTTACCAGCAGCCCCTGCTCCTCCAGATCTGCCACCATGGCTTTTCTGGCCTCATAGCGGTCCATGCCGAAGTATTTGCCCGGCACGGAAATGGTGGCGTCGTCGTTCATCATGCAGATCTCCGGCAGGTTGTGGCGGCGGCCCACCTCAAAGTCGTTGGGGTCGTGGGCCGGGGTGATTTTCACGCAGCCGGTTCCGAACTCCTTGTCCACGTATTCGTCGGCGATCACCGGGATCTCCCGGTCTGTGAGGGGCAGGCGCAGGGTCTTTCCGATTAAATCCTTATACCGCTCGTCCTCCGGGTTTACGGCCACGGCCGTATCTCCCAGCATGGTCTCGGGGCGGGTGGTGGCCGGCCTTCCTCCCCGACGATGGGATAGTTGATATGCCAGAAATATCCGTTCTGCTCCTGGTGCTCTACCTCGGCGTCGGAGATGGAGGTCTGGCACACCGGGCACCAGTTGATAATGCGGGAGCCTTTATAGATGTAGCCTTTCTCGTACAGCTTGATGAAAACCTCCTGCACGGCCTTGGAGCAGCCCTCGTCCATGGTGAAACGCATCCGGTCCCAGTCGGGGGAAACGCCCATCTTGTACATCTGGCTCACAATACGGCTCTCATACTCCTCTTTCCACTTCCAGGCCTCCTTTAAAAAGCCCTCTCTGCCCAGGTCGTGCTTGTCAATGCCTTCTTCCTTCAGCTTGTTGATGACCTTGACCTCCGTGGCGATGGCGGCGTGGTCCGTGCCCGGCTGCCACAGGGCCTCATAGCCCTGCATCCGCTTGTAACGGATTAAAATGTCCTGCATGGTATTATCCAGGGCGTGGCCCATGTGTAGCTGGCCCGTTACGTTGGGCGGCGGCATCACGATGGTGAAGGGCTTTTTCCCCTTCCGCTCCCCTTCCTTCGCGTCCGCGTGGAAGTATTTTTTGTCCAGCCACTTCTGATAAATGCGGCTCTCAATCTCTCCTGGAGTGTAGGTCTTTTCCAGTTCTTTCATGGTCGTCTCCTTTTGTTTTCCTATTTTTATATGGTTTATATCTGCTTTCTCACAATGCGGTACTCGTCGTCCAGGCGGTAGAAAGGGCAGTCAAACTGCCGGCCCGCCAGAAAATGGGCCATCTCATCCTCGTCCAGCTGGGCCTCGCACACGTAATAGCCGTAGTCCTCGTCGTAGACGTAGTTTTCACAGCTCTCACAGCTGCTACTCTCTCTCCGGCAGGAACTGTCTCTTTTCATCGGCGCTCCTCCTGATCCCTTCCGGGTCCTCTAAATACGCCTCCAGAATGCGGTAGGCGATCTCGCTCCCCTTCAGTTTCTCCAAAGCCTCCTTTGCCGGCACCCAGACGGCGGAATCCACCTCGGTGGAAAGGTTTAAATCCACCTTGTCTCCAAATCCCACGTAGCCCAGCATCAAAAGCTCCTTCTCCGGGATGGCAAAGCTGCGGACGCGGCTGATGGAATCCAGCTTTACGCCGATCTCCTCCTCCACTTCCCGGAAGGCCGTCTCCTCCGCTGTCTCCCCCGGCTTTATGTATCCGGCCACCAGCACGTAGTTGTTTTCCATAATGTAGTCCTGGCGCAGCAGGGCCACCTCCTCAAACTGGTTGACCGCCAGGGTGATGATGCAGGGCGCGGGATGCTCATACCAGGCAATGTCACAGCCGTCGCAGAAGGGCACTTCCCCTTCGTCCCACATCTTCCGCATCCTCAGTTTTTTCCCGCATTCCGGGCAAAATTTATACAGCATATGCCTCTCCTTTCCTGATGGCAGCGCCGGTCCGGTCCGCACGGGGCGCGCTACGGCGCCGGTTCGCGCCAAGGCCATTTCCTTTCACAGGGACGAAAAAGAAAACGCGTCCTGATAAAAGGAAAAAGCCCTCTGCACGCAGCATCTGCGTACAAAGGGCGAATCATCGCGGTACCACCTTTGTTTCTGCCGTCCTACCTTGAACCGGCAATCTCTTTTAGTCCTGTAACGGGGACCATCCGGGAACGGCTGATCACGCAACGCCTGATTTCACCGCCCAGCTCCAAAGCTACCTTCGGCCTCTCCTCCCCGGCGCGCCTTCCAGCCTGTGAGCGCCCCTCTCTGTCGGGATCGGAAGACTTACTCCTCTTTTTCCCAGCCTGTGGTCTATTCTTTCCCTATCATATAGAGTTTGGGCCGGTTTGTCAAGCCTTGATCCGCGGTTCTACACCTTAATCCGGGCAGCTACCTCGCCGCTTAAAGCGATGCGCCTGGTTCCGGTGCCGATGATCAGGCTGCCGGCGCGGTTCTGGATCACGCTCACCGTGGTCCCCACCTCCACGCCCCGGATTCTCAGAAACTCCAGAAATTCCGGGATGCCAAGCATCCATTTGATCTCGCAGCGCTCCCCCGCCTTTGCCTCCGACAATGATCTCATAACGAATCCCTCCTCCATCCAGCATAGGACGGAGGAAGGATATTAGTCAAGGGTAATTCCCTCCTTTTCCGGCCGGAACCGTTTCGCGAACCGTTTTCCCACCGCTCCCGTTCCCAGTGGGAGCGGCGAAACACCGTCAGGCTAAAAACCGCTCCAGATCCTCCTCCACGGTCGAGATCCCTCCGATGCCGAACTGCTCCGTCAGAAGGCCGGCCACGCCGGGGGAGAGGAAGGCGGGCAGAGTGGGGCCCAGATGGATGTTTTTCACTCCCAGGTGAAGAAGGGCCAAAAGCACGATCACCGCCTTCTGCTCATACCAGGAAATGTTGTACACGATGGGCAGGCCGTTGATGTCCTCCAGGCCGAAGGCCTCCTTTAGTTTCAGGGCGATCACCGCCAGGGAGTAGGAATCGTTGCACTGGCCGGCGTCCAGGACTCTGGGAATGCCGCCGATGTCCCCCAGATCCAGCTTGTTGTAGCGGTATTTGGCGCAGCCGGCGGTGAGGATCACCGTGTCCTTGGGAAGGGCTTTCGCAAACTCCGTGTAATACTCCCTGGAGCGGCTCCTGCCGTCGCAGCCGGCCATCACCACGAATTTCCGGATGGCGCCGGATTTCACCGCCTCCACAATGGAGCCGGCCAGGGCCATCACCTGGCTGTGGGCAAAGCCGCCCACGATCTCCCCCGTCTCCAGCTCCTCCGGCGGGGCGCACCGCTTGGCATGGCGGATCAGAGGGGAGAAATCCTTTTCCTCCCCCGGCTCCCCCGGAATGTGGACGCAGCCGGGATAACCGGCGGCCCCGGTGGTGTACACCCGGTCCTTGTAGCTGTCCTTCGGGGGCACCAGGCAGTTGGTGGTGAGGAGTACCGGCCCGTGGAAGGCCTCAAACTCCTCCCGCTGTTTCCACCAGGCGTTTCCGTAATTCCCCGCGAAGTGGCTGTACCGTTTAAAGGCCGGGTAATAGTGGGCCGGCAGCATTTCCGAGTGGGTGTACACGTCCACGCCGGTGCCCTCCGTCTGCTTTAACACCATTTCCAGGTCCCGCAGGTCGTGGCCGGAGACCAGGATGGCCGGATTCTTTCTCACGCCGATGTTCACCTTCGTGACCTCCGGCTCCCCGTAGGCCGCCCGGTTGGCCTGATCCAACAGGGCCATGGCGTCCACTCCGTATTTTCCAGCCTCCAGCACCAGGGCCGTCAGGGTTTCCGCCCCCGCGTCCCCGTCCAGGGTCGCCGCCAGGGCCCGCTGGAGGAAGGCGTCGATGTTTTCATCCCCCATCCCCAGGACACCGGCGTGTTTCAGATAAGCGGCCATGCCCTTTAAGCCGTAGGTGAGAAGTTCCCGCAGGCTCCTCACGTCCTCGTCCGCCGCCGTCAGCACCCCCGCCGCCGGGTGAACGGTCTCCTCCTCCGTCCAGAGGGCCGCCTCTGAGAGGGTTCCCGCCGCCTTCGCCGCCTGAAGGGAGGGCCGGGTTTCTAAAAGCCCTGCTTTCTCCCGCTGGACCTTCCGGATGTCTTTTTCTATAGCCCGGTCGTCAAAGTTGGCATTTGTGATGGTGACAAAGAGGCCGTCCCGCACCAGACGGCTGTCCTCCTCCGGCACCGGCTCCCCTGCCTCCCTCATGCGGGTCAGCAGCTCCGCCAGGCCTTTGACACTGTAAATCAAAACGTCCTGGAGCATGGCTGTGGACGGTTTCTTTCCGCACACTCCCATCCTGGTGCAGCCGCTGCACCCCGCCGTCTCCTGACACTGATAGCAAAACATTTCTCCGCTGTTCTTCATAATCTAGTCTCCTTTCCGCCTCTTGGGATAGGGATAGGATAACAGAACAGCGGGGAAGATTCTGTTGGAATTCCAACAGTTTTAGAAAATCTTTGAAATGGGGATGAAATCGCAGCCGCTCTGGCCTCCCTTACGGATGTCCATAGGCAATCAGCGGATCGCCCCTGCCCACCCCCAGGGCCGTGGTATAGTAGAGTACAATGCCGTCAAATTCCGCCCGCACCTCCTGAACCGTCTCCCCGTCCCCGTTCTCAATCCGCCCCAGCAGATGGCCGGAAAAGACCGGCATATTGGCCGAGACCTCCGGATACCAGAACCCTTGCGTTTCCGCCTCCGCGTAAACCATTTCCACGATCTCCGTCTGCTCCCTCTCCCAGGTTTCTCCCGGGAGGATGCCAAGATGCCTTAAAAGCGCCTCCACATCCTGGACGCAGGCGTCCACCTCCTCCCTCGACCATCTCCCCTGCCCGCCCCGTTCCAAAAGCAGGGCCGGGATCCCTTTCTGGACTGCCCAGCTGTAAAGCCCGTTTTTCGCCGTAGAACGGACGCGGTAAGGGACGGTCAGGGCCTTCGCCGCAGCCAGCGCCTCCCGGTTTCCCTCATCTTCTCCCGCCGTAGGGAAAAACACCAGCGGATGGAGGGACTCATTGCAGTCGCCGCTGTGGAGGTCCGCCAGGAAGTCGGCGGCGGGATAGAGATACCGCTCCACCGCGTAAGCGATCCGGTAGGCCAGGCTCCCGTTTTCCTCTCCCGGAAAGGCCCGGTTCAGATTGACGCCGTCCTCCGGCACCACCTGCTTTGCCCCCTGGTAAAATCCACTGGGATTGGCCACCGGCAGCAAAATCACGGCTCCGGAAAGCATTTCCGGGGACAGTTTCTTAAAAACGGTCCGCAGGGCCTCCACCCCCACATATTCACAGCCGTGAACGCCGGAGGTCAGCACCAGGGTCTTTCCCGGTTTCGCCCCGCGGACGACAAAAGCCTCCAGAGGCTCCGCCCCCTTTACGGGAATCTCTATTTTTCTTTTCACACCGTTCTCTATGGTTTCTCCGCAAATTATCATAGAATTCCCCCTTTTTCCAATAAATCGTTTTCTCCGCAATCTTCCCTGTCCTCTGTGTCAAACACCACGATGGACTCCAGCAGCTTTCTGGCGTACTCGTCCTTCGCCCCGCTGATCCGGCTGACCGGAAGGTGCTCCGATACCCGGCCCTGGTACAGAAACAGGACGTCGTCGCACAGATAGGTGATGGAGGTCAGGTCGTGGGTGATAAACACGTAGGTCAGCTTTAGTTTCTCCTTTAATTCCCGGAGCAGATCCATCACCTGCACCTGGGTATGGGCGTCCAGGGAGGAAATGGCCTCGTCAAATAAAATCACTTCCGGCCTGCAGGCCACCGCCCGGGCGATGCACACTCTCTGGAGCTGGCCGCCGGAGAGCTCATGGGGGAATCTTCCCGCAAATTCCCAGGAAAGCCCCACAAGGTTCAGCAGCTCCCGGACCTCCTTTGGCCGGTCAAGGGCTCTCCCCTCCCGGCGTTCCCGCACCGCAAGGCCTTCTCCGATAATATCCTTCACCTGAAACCTGGGATTTGCCGAGGTGGTATAGTCCTGAAAGACTACGCTCAGCTTGTTTTGCAGATTTTTCCGTCCAGCCCGGAAGGCGTAAACCGAAACGCCGTCCAGCAGGACCTCTCCCCGGTCCGGCTTTAACAGGCCGCAGAGCACCCGCCCCATGGTGGATTTTCCACTCCCCGATTCTCCTAAAATCCCAAGGCATGACCCTTCCTTTACGGAAAAGGATACGTCAAACAGCACCTGCCGCCTGCTATGGCCGAACAGTTTGTCCTGCCGCTCCCTGCGAAAGCTCACGCAGATCCCTTTTAATTCAAGCATGGTCCGCCTCCTTTCCCTCCAGAACGCTCCGGTAGCGGCGCATTACCGCCGCCCGTTTTTCCACCAGCAGCCGGGTATAGGGATCCGCGGCGTGATGGAGAATGTGGTGAAAATCCCCACGGTCCACCACCTGTCCCTGATTCAGCACCACGATCTCGTCGGCAACGCGGGAGACCGCGTTCAGATCATGGGAAATGAAGACCATGGCCGTCTGGTTTTCCCGTTTGATCCGGATTAACTCGTCCAAAATCTCCGCCTGGGTGATGGCGTCGATGGCGGTGGTCGGCTCGTCCGCGATCAGCAGGGCCGGTTCCATGGCGGCGGCGATTCCGATCATAATCCGCTGGAGCATCCCGCCGGAGAGCTGGTGGGGATATTTTTCCAGAACCTCCTCCCGGTGGCGGATCCTCATAGTCTTTAACATTTCCATGGAGCGCTGGCGGATCTGGGCCGCGTTCAGGCTGGTGTGGGCTGCAAAGGTCTCAGAAATCTGGGCTCCCACACGGTATAAGGGGTCAAAACAGGTCATGGGGTTCTGGAGGATCATCCCCACCTTTCCCCCTCTCAGCCGGCGCAGCTCCTCCGCGCTTTTTCCTAGGAGCTCCTCCCCCTGGAATCTGGCGCTGCCGGAGACAAAGAACCCTTTATCAAGCAGACCCATGGCCGCTTTTATGGACATGGATTTCCCGCTCCCCGACTCCCCTAAAATCCCCAGGCACTGACCGGGGCTGACGGAAAAGGATACCCCCTTTACCAGCTCCGTCTGCCGGTGCCGCTGACAGAGGGACACCCTCAGGCCCTCCAGTTCAAACACGGGCGTCATCGCTCCACCTCCTTCGGATCCAGCACATCCCTTAACGCATCCCCCATCAGGTTAAAGCAGCATACCAGCACCACAATGGCGACGCCGGGGGCGACCATCTGCACCGGATTGCTGGTAAGCACCTTTTTGGCCTCATTTAACATGGCCCCCCACTCCGGGACAGGCGCCTGGACGCCAAGCCCTAAAAATGAGAGGGTGGAAATATTGATAATGGCCCAGCCCACATCCAGGGAGGCCAAAACCGCCAGGTCAGAGGTGATGGAGGGCAGCAGGTGGCGAAAGAGGATGAACCGCTCCGGCATCCCCACGCAGCGGGAAAACTGCACGAAGTTGCGGTCCCGGTACTGCATCACTCCCGTGCGGATCATGCGGGCGTACCACGCCCATTTGATAAACACATTGGCGATAATGACATTCTGGACATTGATCCCCAGAAGCCCCACCACGGCGAATACCATGATCTGGCTGGGAAAAGACAGCATCACATCCACCACCCGCATAATGACCTCCTCCACCGCGCCGCGGAAATACCCCGCAAGCACCCCCATCACCGCCCCAAGGGCAATGGTCCCCAGCATGGTGAGCAGCGCCAGGCCCAGGGTCGGGCGGATGCCGTAAATGAGCCGGGACAGCACGCAGCGTCCCAGATGATCCGTCCCCAGGGGATACTCCGCGCTGTACCGCGCAAACTTGTTCAGAATGTCGGTTTCATAAGGGTCGTGGGGAGAAACCACCGGGGCGAACACCCCAATCAGCCCGATCAAAAGGACAAAGGCCACTGTGGCCACCGCCGTGCGGTTATGAAAAAATCGGCATTTCACGCTTTAATCCTCCTTTCGCAGTCTCGGATCGGACACCGTCTGAAGAATGTCAAACACGAGGTTAAACACCACAAACAGCACGCCGATCAGCAGCACATAGGCCTGAATAATGGGAAGATCCCGGTTAAAAATGGAGCTGATGCAGAGCGTTCCCAGCCCCGGCCAGGAGAACACGTTTTCCACCACGATGGTGCCCGCGATCAGCTGGGGGATGCTCATTCCCATGGCCACGATGCAGGTGTGCATGGAATTTTTTAAAATATGCCTTACCAGAATGGACCTTTGGGGAAGGCCGCGGACATTGGCATAGAGCACGTAGTCCTGTTTCATATTTTCCAGCATATTGTTCCGTATCAGGCGGATATAGGTGGAAATGTAGCTGAGGGCCACGGTAAACGACGGGAGGATCATATGCTTCCAGGTCCCGTTTCCATTGGTGGGAAGAAGGCCTAATTTGACGCTGATTCCCCACATCAGCAAAAGTCCGGCCCAGTAGGCGGGCATGGCGGTGGTAATAAAAATAATGCCCCGCATCAGCCTGTCAAACCAGCCGTCCTTATACACCGCGCAGAGAAAGCCGATGGGAATGCTGAGCACGGTCACGATGACAAAGGACGCGGCCGCCAGCTGCAAAGTGGCCGGCAGGCTGCGGGCCAGCTCTCCCGCCACTGTACGGGCGGGATTTACATAGCTGATGCCAAAATCCCCCTTCAGGCAGCCCAGCACCCAGTGAAAATACCGGACGAGAAACGGCTTGTTGAGCCCTAACATTTCCTCCATCTCCGCCACCGTTTCCTCCGTAATAATCGGGGTCTGCTGCACCCGGAGAGCCACCTCCGCCGGATTGGAGGGGATCATATTGATAAAAACAAAACAGACAAAGGAGATTGCCATCAGCAGCCGCTGTATCACATAGCGTTTCACACGCACCTCTCTTTCTAATGCTGCCGGTTCCCTGGAAAGGCGTGCATGGCAGCGCGCATCTCACGCCGGAGCGCGGCTGCGCCAGCAGCCAGGTTCCTTTGCGCGGAGCGCGCCTTTGCCGGAGGCTTTTCTGTCACAGAAAACGCCATTTCCTGTGGCGCAAAGAGAAGACCGCTTCGCCTGGAAACGGTCTTCTGGAAAGCAGCATATTCGAACATTTATTCAAAATACATACTTGCAAAATCTACGTCATACTGATCCGTTCCAAAATGAACCCCATGCAGGCCGGACGTATAAAGGGCCTTGTTGGTTTCATATGTAAGGGGAAGATAGACGGCGTCCTCATGGAGGCGGGTCAGCACAAACTCATACAGCTCCTGCCTCTCGGCCTCGTCGGTGGATGTGAGGATCCTGGTTATGGCCTCGTCGATTTCCGCCTTGTCCTCCAGGCCCTGCTGGGCCGCATAGTCCCCGTACACCGGCGCTCTCATGGCCGCCAGGGAGGACTGGGGATCGTAGGGCATTCCCCAGCAGATGTTAAACACCATGTCGAAGTTTCCGGCCTTCATGTTATCCCGGTAGGACTGTTCCTCCTCGCCGTGGATATTCAGGCTGATCCCCAGTTTCAGGTATTCGCTCTGGAGGTACTCGGAAATGGTCTTCTCCGTCACGCTGTCGCTGTTATAGAGAAGGTCCAGCTCCAGCCTGCGGCCGTCTTTCTCGCGGATATTTCCCCGGCCCATCACCCAGCCCGCTTCGTCCAGCAAACGCCCCGCTTCCTCTGCGCTGTACGTGTAGGGCTCCAGCTTTACGTCACAATACGGCACGGTGGGGGCGTAGAGCGTCTCCGCCGCCGGCTCCAGGCCGTAGAAAATGCCTTCGGAAATCACCTGGCGGTTGGTGGCGTGCTGCAGCGCCTTTCTCACATCGGCGTCCTTTAAGATCTCGTGGGTTGTGTTCAGCACAATGTGCCTGGTGGAGGTGGGAGCCGAGATGCCTACCGTAAATTCCTCTCTGTCCGTGTACTGGCTTATGGCGTCCGCGTCCAGCATATTTTTGCCGAAAATCAGGTCGATCTCCCCCTTTTCCAGGGCCAGGATCCTGGTCTGGTTGTCGGGAATGACCTTGACGGTGATCTTCTGGATGGCAGGAGCCTCGCCCCAGTAGTTCTCGTTCCGCTCAAAAACGGCGTACTCGTCGGTCACAAAATCCGTGAGCACATAGGGGCCGGTTCCAATATAGCCGTTTACCCCGTTTTTGGTGCTGCCGTCAATCATGCACTCCGGAGAGATCATGGCAAATGGGCGGATGCAGGCCAGCTCCGTCAGCATGGGATAGTACGGCTCGCTCATCTCAATCACAAAGGTATTGGGATCCGGCGCGGATACGCCAACCAGCAGGTTCATCATCTCCAGCCAGGTATGGCGCTCCCTGTTTTCTAAAATAGCGTTGAAATTGGCCAGGATGGCATTGGCGTCACAGGGCGTCCCGTCGGAAAACTGCACCCCTTCCCGGATATGGAAGGTGTAAACCCTTCCGTCCTCGCTGATGGTCCAGTCCTTCGCCAGACAGCCCACGTATCCGTCCTCGGTGTTGCTTACTAAGGTATCGTAAAGAATGCTCTGGGCATACATTTCTCCCGCGTACAGATGGGGATTTAGGTCTCTGATGTCCCGGTAATTCACAAACACCAGCTCATCCCTTACGGCCGCCTCCTCTTTTGCCGCCCCGGTTGCCGCGGACACGCTTTCCTGCTGTCCCTTTCCGCCGGTGGACGAGGTGCCGCAGGCCGCAAGGGCAGCTATGGCAAACGCGCCGCAGAGAGCCGCGGTGATTCTTCTTCTTTTCATCTTATTCCTCCTTGTGTATCGGTCAAATACTACAGGAGATAGCATAGCATAGGTTAGTCAATCCTAACAGATGGCAAAATGTTATGAATTCCCATAACATTTTGTTATAGCTCGTTTTTCAGCATCTCACGAAAACGGTCGATCACCCACAGCGCCTGAGGGCTTAGGAGGCGGTCCGGCGCCTTTACGTATCCCACCTGCAAAAACGGCTCACACCCATTGATTTCCAGGGCTTTAATGTCATACTGCTGATAGGGGCCATACATAAATTTCAGCCCCAGATTGCAAATATCCGTATGAAGCAGCAGATTGATGTTGAAATGGTCGCTGTTCGTATAAATGATATAATCCAGCAGATTCGTGTCCACTGCCCCCATACTCGCCTTTTCCAGATGGTGCTCCATGGAAAAAAAGTCCCGGATTCCCCGGATAAATTTCAGCCTTGGAAGTTCCTCAAAGTCAATGCTGTCACTCTGGTACAGAGGATGGTTCGGCCCCACATAGACGCAGAGCTTTTTCACGTCCTGGGGGACAAACTCCAGGTTTTTGTGGGCCAGAATATGCTGAAACGACGCCACCTGGTTCTGCGCCACGTATACGATGGCAAGTTCCGAAATCCCCTGGTGGACGTGATCCGTGATTTCCTCCACCGCGCCCTCGTGGTACTCGATGGGAAACTGGCTGCCCCACTCTTTGTAGAAATCCACCAGAAGGCGGGAAATCATGTTGCTGGGATAGGCGGAAATGCGAAGTCCTTCCCTCTCATCCGGCAGGGCCAGGGCCCCAATGGCGGCGGAAAGCTTTAGCATAAGCCTGGCGTGTTCCAGCACCGATTTTCCGAAGGCCGTGGGCCGCACCCCTTTTCCGTGGCGGTTTAAAAGGGGCCTTCCCAGCTCGTGCTCCAGCGCCCGGATCACCTTGCTGACGTTGGGCTGAGAGGTGTACATACAGGCCGCCGCCTTGGAAAAGCTGCCGCATTCACAGGTGACAGTAAAATATTCCAGCTGTTTCAAATCCATCGTTTTTCTCCTTAGTTCGTTATGACTAACTAAAAGATACCTTATTTTTGTGGCGCTGTAAAGGATTTCATGAAAAAGTGTGCGCTTGGCGCCGGAGGCTTTTGTGCCGTAGGGAACGCGGTTTCCCATGACACAAAAAACCGGCTGACTGTTTTTCTCACAGCCAGCCGGTCGCAGCCTTTTTTATTTCCGAAATATTATACGAGAATTTTGTACGCGCCCGCGCCAGGGTCCGCTCCTGCCGGAGCGCCGCCGTGCGAACAGGTATGTTTTTCCCCGCGAAGTCCCCATGAGCCAGGACATTTCTGTCACAGGGAGCGCGGTTTCTTATAACACAAAATGTAAGCCGCCATCACCACCGTAGCCGGTACGCTCAGTACGATGCCGAAACTGCCGGAGAGGCCCTGCATCACGGCGATGCCGATGTTGTTGGAGTTGATGATCTGCAGGAACGGCAGGTCGTAGGCGTAATTCATCACCAGCATGGAAAGACTGGTGCCGGCAAAGGCTAGGATCAGGGTGTTGGAATCTGTGCCCATCATGTCCCGGCCCACCCGCATTCCCGCCCGCATCAGCTCTATTCTGGTGATGGAGGGGTTCTGGTCGCACAGCTCCTGCATGGAGCTGGAAATGGACATGGCCACGTCCATCACCGCTCCCAGGGCGCTGATTAAAAGGCCGGAAAACAGCAGGCCGCCCACCTGGATCCCGTTTACCTGCTGCAAAGTCATCAGGCTCTCAATGTCCGACACATTCCAGCCGGTGATGCCCGCCATATGGGAAAAGGCCGTAGCCGCCGCCCCGGCGATCACCACCCCCGCCATGGTCCCCAGGGTGGCGCAGGCCGTTTTCCTGGTAAACCCGCCGATGAGCGCCATGGTGACCAGGGTGGTGATCACGCAGATAAATACGGACACCCAGAAGGGGGAATGGCCCAGGTACACCAGGGGCAGATAAATATAGAGGATAGCCGCAAAGGTAAAAATCAGCCCCAGGGCGCCGCGGACGCCCTGCCAGCCGCCCACCAGGCAGAGGGCCAGGATGTACAGCAGGGCGAAACCGATGATGACCTCCTTGCGGTCCATGGAATAGACGCTGGTAATCACCGTCTCCCCCGCCACGCTCTGCAGGATCACCACCCGCATCCCCACCTCACAGGGGGCGCCAAACAAATAGCCGGAGTTGCTGGTAGTCACCAGGTCCTCCCCCTGTTTCGCTCCGCTGGTCATGTGCACCACCACCGTCTGCTGGCCCACCCGGGTGCCGTCCTCCTGGAGGTTGTCCTGCAAAATTTCCGTCACCACACCGGTCTCAAAGGTCTGGCCGGTACGGTTTACCAGCTCCGTCCTGACAACGCCGTGAAGGCGGACGATCAGTCCGCCCACGGCCGCCAAAACGAGAACCGCAAGGATGATGGTTCTGGAATGTCTGCGAATTCGTTCTGTCAGTGATTTCATTTATCTGCCCGCCGTCTTCTGAATGGTAAAGGTGCTGTCGATGGTCTCCACCGCGCCGCTGTCCGTGATCTGGTAGGTGGCGATGCTGAAATGATTCTGATCCATATTGATCACAGAGTAGCTGGGCAGCCAGTTCTGGCTCCGGTTGGCGATGTAGTCCTGCTGGGCGTTGGTCAGCTCGTAATATTTGGAACCGGAGGCGGAGTTTGCCGTCATGTACAGAGTTCCCTTGGGATCGGTAACCGTCATCTCGCCGGCGGTTTCGATGGTGTAGCAGCGGTTGTCAGCGGTGAAACGGTCCTTTGCCTCCGCGGCTGCCGTGTCGCCCTCTGCCGGATAGAGGCTGATCTTCTCGCCGGTCTCCTTATTGTAGGCGTTGTCCCAGTCGTAGTCGTCCCCGGCCTCGTTTAAGCGGAACTCGTAACTGTTATGCTCCTTCTGGTCACCGTAGAGCAGCTTGGAGCGGCTGTAGGTGTGGTCGTGTCCCTGGAGCACCACGTCGATGTCAAACTCGTCGAAAATGGGAGTGAGCTGGGTGCGCAGGATCATGCCGTCCGTGTCAGAGTGATCCAGGCCGGAGCCGTAAATGTCCTGATGGATGGTCACCACCCGCCACTGAGCGTCCGGATAGGCCTCCACAGCCTGGCGGATGGCCTCCTTGTGCTCCGCCGCGTTGTAGTTATTGGTGTTTAACATAATGAACAGGCCGGGGCCGTAGCTGTAGTAGTAGTCTCCCCCCGCCTGGGTCATTCCCAGACCGGTGGGGTTGGGGTTATTAAAATGATAGGAATAATCCGGGTTTAAGGAGTCGTGGTTTCCAATGGTGGTGGCCGCCGGCAGGCTCTTTAACGCGCTGGCGGACAGGTAGGCCGCATACTCCTCCTCCTTGGCATTTCCTGTGTTGTTCACCTGGTCGCCGGCGGAGATCATGAAGTTTAAGTTCGGATTCTGCTCCAGAGCGATGTCCAAGGTGCGGTCCCAGGCAAAGCCGTCATTTCTGGCCGCCGTGTTGGCCGCTCCGGTGCCCTGAACCAGCTTTCCCTCTCCCTGAGGCTGGCCCTTGGAGGCGCCCACCTGGGGATCTCCCACGTAAAGGATGTTTACGCTGTCAAAGTCTCCAGTGCGGTACACCTCCGTGGCGGAAACCGTATCCCCCTTCGCCACCGCGTAGTAGTAGGTGGTGTTCTCCGCAAGGCCGGTGACGGTCACATAGTTGTAGCAGTACGATTTCCCGCCGGTGAGGCTTGGGTCCACGCTGTTTGACGTGCCATGATAGGCCTTCAGATTCTGGGGATCCGTGCCGAAATATACCATGGGGCTGCCTTCCGTCCCCTGGTTGTACCAGGCAAAGTTTATCTCTGTGGCCGCGCAGCCGGGCGTTAAGGAAACCTGGGTGTAGTCGTTTGCCAGGTTCTCCCAGCCGGCCACGTAGGCGTTCCACTCCTCCGGGTCGCCCGTAAGGCTGGAGTCGTTATAGTGGACGGTGGCCGCCCATGCCTGCTGAGCTCCCACCAACACCACGCCAATTAAAAAAGCCGAGATGATCTGTTTTCTTCTCATATTCTTCCTCCTGAACCGTTGTCGTTGTGGTTTTGTCTTACGGTTTCCAATTATAGAAAGAAAATGTAAAATCTATCATCTCGGTTTTGTATGAAATTTGTAAAATAACACGGAGGCCCTATGGCCCGCGCCGGAGGGCGGCTGCACCATAGGAAACGCCGGTTCCCGTGATGCAGCCCGGCGAAATCCGCCTACACCCGCAGCGCCCACTCTGAGCAGTCCATCACCTTGGTGGCCAGGCCCTCGTAAAACTCCGGTTCATGGCAGATGAGGAGAATGGTGCCCTTATATTCCTTTAAAGCCCGTTTCAGCTCCTCCTTGGCGTCCACGTCCAGGTGGTTGGTGGGCTCGTCCAGGAGCAGCACGTTGGTCTCCCGGTTCATCAGCTTGCACAGCCGCACCTTGGCCTGCTCGCCGCCGGAGAGCACCCGCACCTGGCTCTCGATGTTTTTCGTGGTCAGCCCGCACTTTGCCAGGGCAGAGCGGACCTGGTACTGGGTAAAGGAGGGAAATTCCTTCCAGATCTCCTCGATGCAGCTGGTGGTGTTTCCTGGATCCGCCTCCTGCTCAAAATAGCCGATGGAGAGGTAATCCCCCTGCTCCACCTCCCCGGACAGGGACGGGATCAGGCCCAGCAGGCTCTTTAAGAGGGTGGTTTTTCCGATGCCGTTTGCCCCCACTAAGACCACCCGCTCCCCTCTCTCCATGGAAAAGTTTAAGGGCCTGGAAAGAGGCTCGTCGTACCCGATCACCAGTTCCTTCGTCTCAAAAATCAGCTTTCCGGAGGTTCTGGCCTCCAGGAAGTGAAACTCCGGCTTCGGTTTCTCCTTCGCCAGCTCAATGACCTCCATTTTGTCCAGCTTTTTCTGCCGGGACATGGCCATATTCCTGGTGGCCACCCGGGCCTTGTTGCGGGCCACGAAGTCCTGAAGGTCGGCGATCTCCTGCTGCTGCCGCTTGTAAGCCGCCTCCAGCTGGGCCCGTTTCATGGCGTAGACCTCCTGGAACTTGTCGTAGTCCCCTACGTAGCGGTCCAGCCGCTGGTTTTCCATGTGGTAGATCAGGTTGATGACGCTGTTT
>OLRK01000998.1_pt1 | contig 27144 bp, 22 predicted proteins | sample 1672911 | NCBI WGS metagenome assembly OLRK01 (sample SAMEA3136736, study PRJEB25190) | human gut metagenome | biome: human gut; feature: human-associated habitat; material: faeces | place: Austria | collected 2013 | reverse complement strand
GGCAATACTGCAGTTTTTGTCATGGTTCAGCAAAAAGATAAGAGGAACATTGACTTCGCGTTTCCTGTTCCTCTCAGCTTAACTTAATGACATTGGGCATTGCCCTTTTTTTTATGATCATTCGTCATCATCGGCTGCCAGCGTCAGTTTGAATTCCCGCAGCTGAACAGGATCTGCCATGGCCGCCAGAGCGCCGGCCATCGTTGTTGTATGTGCTGCATACAAATTGGAAAATTCAAGATGATGTTTTAATAGCTCAAGCGATACGTTTTCCAGGTCGCTGATGTTTTCCTTCAGCAGGCAGTAGAGGAAAGCGCCGATGAAGGAATCTCCTGCACCTGTTGTATCGACCACATGGACCTGATGCCCTTTGGCGGAGATACTGTCATTTCGCCGATAAAGGGTGGCTCCATCTTTTCCCTGTGTGTAGACGATGCATTTGCAGCCATAAGCAAACAGCGACGGCAATGCATTTTTTATATCTTTTTCCCCGGTAATGAATTCCAGTTCTTCATCAGAAAGTTTAAGGATATCGGCATAAGGAAGAAACTCGTGCACGGTGCGGTACAAAGCATCTTTGTCATCCCAAAGCGAGAAACGCAGATTCGGATCAAAACTGACAAGCACCCCTTTTTGCTTGGCCAGCTCAAGCAGAGCCCGATGCGCCTGTTTCATTGGTGACTCAACAAGCGATACGCTGCAGAAATGCACCATGCCGCAGTCATCCAGCAGATCCGCTGTAATATTTTCCGGTCCGTACTGCAAATCAGCGGCAGTGCGTCTGTAAAACTTAAAGTCACGGTTTCCGTCTTCCCGCAGAGATACAAAAGAAAGAGATGTATCATATTGATCGCTTTGCAGGATGTGTGAAGTATCGATTCCGCTTTCCTTCAAAGATGCGATGATATGATCTCCGAATGCATCTTTTCCCAGCTGGGTAAGCACCATTGCCGGTACGCCCATTTTGGCAACGGCGCCGGCCACATTTGCCGGTGCGCCTCCGGCTACACGGGTGAATCCCTCCACTTCCTGCAGGCTGCACCCCTTGCGCTGCGGAATAAAATCAATTAATGCCTCACCGATCACACATAGTTTCTGTTTCATCAAATGCCTCCTTTATTTGAATTGATGTGCCATCAAAGAATGTAATGTAATTGCGGCAGTATTATCTTTTATATTCAGTTTAACACATCTTGGCCGTGTTGGGTAAATTCTGGTCGTAAAAACTTCAGTGCCGTCATTGAGGAAAATTTCCAGTGACGTCGTATCAGAGAAGATCTGAATGTCGTCCAGATGATCCAAAGCTACGCTTCTTTGATCTCTGCCCGCTCCGCATGCATGAATGTCGAGCGTAAAGAGTCCTTCCTTCATGGTCATGCAGATTTCTTCGTTCAGCTGCAGTTCCATCTCTTTACAGTTGTCGGCTTCGATGCAGAGTTCAAAGGAAGCTTCATCAAAATGAAGTTCATTGAGCTGCTCTGTGTTGAGTTTTCTGCTGTTGCGGCGCAGTGCCTGCAGCTGCGGCAGCGGCTTTTGATGAAGAACGCCGTTTTTCCACTCCAGCAGCCGCGGAATGGTCAGGGCATGCTGCCATCCGTCTTGTGTCGTCGGATTTGTATAGTCTGCATCCGGAATGCCCATCCATCCGATCAGGATGCGGCGACCCTGTTCGTCTTCAAAAGACTGCGGTGCATAAAAGTCAAAGCCGCGGTCCAGCTGGTGAATCTTGCTGATGTGCAGTCCTGTTTCCATTTCTCCATCCACCTGCATCCATGATACGGAATGGACATTGGCATAATCCACCCCGTCGGTTGAAACGCCTTGCGGACAGGTGATCAGGATCTTTTGCTGATCGAGTTCGAAAAGATCAGGACATTCCCACATGTAGCCCAGAGGATGATCGCTGGTCAGACTGTAGCGATATTCCCAGTGTTCGAAATCATTGGAAGAGAAAATCAGGATGGCACCGTGATCTTTTTGATCACGGGCTCCCTGTACCATATAGTAAATGCCTTTTTCTTCGATTAGTTTCGGATCACGAACATGCTGTGTAAACTCTTTCGGGTAATCTTTCATCTCCATGACGAGCTGCTTTTGGTCAAAATGTTCACCGTCGCCAGAAACCAGGTGAATGGTATTGGCAACGCGTCCGCTGTGAATGTAGTCATAATCATCACGGTCAAACAATTTGATGTTTCCGGTATAGAAGTAGTGAATCTGATTGTCTTTGACAAATGCACTGCCGGAATATGCACCGTGTGTATCGATGTCGCTGTCCGGAAACAGAAACGGTTCTTTCTGTTCGTAATGGATGAAGTCTTTTGTAGTGACATGAGCCCACAGTTTCAGGTCTCCGTTGATGTCGAAAGGATCGTACTGATAATAAATATGGTAGATTCCTTTGAACTGGCATAATCCGTTTGGATCATTCAGCCATCCCTTTTCCGGCATCAGATGATAAGTCAGACGCTTCGGATCCTTGGCAATCTTGGCAATCTCATCTTTCTGTGTCTTGATCCATTTTGTATAATCTTCACGATAAACAGGTTTATATTTTTCAAACATTTTATTTCATCCTTACTGTTATAACTGGAGTATCCAGGCCGGCAGCATCTTCCTCATGAATATCCACATCAAAGTCAGCGCTGTTCGTAATGATCATCATTGTTTCGTCTTTATAGCCGTTTGCTTTGATCTTTTCTCTGTCGAATCGGATCAGCGGCGTTTTGGCACTGACATGTTCACCGTCGGAAACAAGAGATTCAAATCCTTCGCCGTTCATGTTGACAGTGTCGATGCCGCAGTGCAGCATGATCTCAACACCCTGCGCACTGCGCAGACCGATAGCATGTTTGCTTGGGAAGGTAAATGCGACCTCAGCGTCACACGGGGCATAGATCACATTGTCTTTCGGCTCGATGCAGATTCCTTTTCCCATTCCTTCGCTCGCAAAGGCAGGATCACTTGCCTTTGTAATGCTTTTGACTTCACCTTTCAAAGGGCAGTTTACAACAAGCGGTTCTTTGTTTTCGATTGGCGCAGGAGCGGCTTTCTTATCTGCTGTCTCTGCTTTGGCTGCTTCTGTCTTCTTCCAGAAAATAATCGTAAGCAATGCGGAAGTGATCATTGAAAGCAGCAGACCGATACCGAACATTGCCCAGTCTTTTGGAAGCACGGAAATGAATCCAGGCAGTCCCGCAGCGCCCAGAGCCTGTGCGAGAATGTGGAAGAGAGCACACCAGGCACTGCCGACGGCAGATCCGACCATTGCGGCATAGAACGGATAACGAAGTTTCAAGGTAACACCGAACATTGCAGGTTCAGTGATTCCCAGCAATGCGCTGACACCGGCAGCACTGCAGATCGATTTCAGCTTGACATCTTTTGTCTTGAACAAAACAGCCAGTACGGCAGCACCCTGTGCAACATTATTCATGGAAGCAGTAATGAAGATGAAGCTTCCGCCAGTGATCGTGATAGCAGCCAACAGCTGTGTTTCGATCGGAATGAAAGAGTGATGCATACCGGTCAGGGTGATCGGTGCATATACAAGACCAAACAGACCGCCGCCGACCGGGCCTAATGTGTTGTACAGCCATGTAATGCCGTCCGCCAGCATATTACCGGCACCGCGCAGAACCGGTCCGACCAGAAGGAACGTGATGAAAGCAGTGATCATGATGGAAAGAAGCGGAGTTGTCAGGTTATCCAGCCATGTCGGCGTTACTTTATGAAGCCGTTTTTCCAGGTTGGCCAAAATCCATGATACAGCCAGTACCGGAAGGACAGTGCCCTGATAGCCGACAGCCTGTACGCTTAAACCAAACAGATTCCAGGTTGGAACTTCCACGCCAGTACCGAGGCTGTAAGCATTCAGCAGATCCGGATGAACCATGATCATGCCCATTGCTGCCCCCAGGTAAGGATTGCCGCCGAAACGTTTCGTAGCAGAGAAGCCGATCAAAACCGGAAGGAAAGTGAATGGCGCATTTGCGAAAATATTGATGCAGGTTGCCAGATCACGGAACTGCGGAAACATGTCGATGATCGATTTTCCGCCTTCAAACATGGCTGCGGTGAGCACATTGTTGATACCCATGAGAAGACCGCCGGCAACGATAGCCGGGATGATCGGTACAAAGATATCAGAGAACATTTTGATGAAACGCTGAACGGCGCTTCCTTTCTTTTCTTCCTCCTCGGGAGCCGCCGTGTCAGAAAGCATGCCGATCTGTTTCTGTACTTCATCACAGACCAGGTTGACCAGACCGGAACCTAAAATAATCTGAAACTGGGAGTTTGTCATGAAAACGCCTTTGACACCTTCGATGTCAGAGATGGCATCTTCGTTGCGCAGATCAGCATTTTTCAGCTGGAATCGTAGACGTGTTGCACAGTGCTGAACGGAGCGGATATTGTCTTTTCCGCCGACTTGTTCAATGATTTGTGCTGCGATTGCTGCATAATCCATAAAGTCTTCCTCCTCTATGTGGTATCGGTACCACATCTTTTACGCTGTCATTTTATAACCGCTTACAAACAATGTCAATACTTTTTGGGAAAAATATGGTATCGGTACCACATTTTTTTTTATCTTGCAATCGCAAAATGTGTTTTTTTGAATAAAATGATATTTTTTAATAAAAAAAGCAGATATCGCATGATATCTGCTCAGACTGTTGACAAAGTATGTCGACAGTCTTTTCTTTTTCTGGTAAAATATTTATGGCAGAAAAGACCTTAATAAACCAAAAAAATTGTCGACTTTTCTGCCTTTTCTATTGCTCAAAATGGTATAATTCAGGTGGTTTATTGAGGTTATTATTATGGCAATGACGAATAGAAACAACACTAAATTTGATAGTATCATCATGCATACTTTGGATGAACTTGTACCACAGGATCATTTGGTTCGCAAGCTTGAGAATGCTTTGGACTTTCGCTTTATTTATCCGAAAGTCAGGCATTGCTACAGCCGGCACGGCAGACCAAGCATCGATCCTGTGGTTCTTTTTAAAATGCTTATGATCAACATTCTTTTCGGATACAACTCTATGCGAAGGACCTGTCAGGAAATTCAGGTGAACCTCGCTCATCGCTGGTTCCTTGGATTGGCCATCGATGAATCGGTGCCTAACTTTTCTACGTGGTCTCAGAACTATATCCGTCGTTATAAGGATTCCGCTATTTTTGAAGAGATCTTTGAAGAGATCCTTTCACAGGCTATGTCTTATGGTTTCGTTGACTGCACGACTGTATTTGGTGACAGCACCCACCAGAAGGCCAATGCCAATAAAAGAAAATCGGTCAAAAAAGAAATTGAAGTGCTCAAGAAGAAATATGAAGACGATCTTTTGAAAGAGATCAATGAAGACAGAGAGTGCATTGGTAAAAAAGCCTATGATTCGATGAACCGTACAGAATATGCATTCGATCAAGATAGCGGTGAAGAAATAAAGGTTACGGCAAAGAGGACCATCCATGAAAGTACGACAGATCCAGAAAGCGGATGCTTCCATAAGGGAGAGAAAGAAAAATGCTTCGCTTATTCACATCAGACATTTTGTGATAAGAATGCATTTGTTTTAACAGTAAAAACCGTTTCTGGGAACATCCATGACAGTGTTTCGTTTTTTGATGCCTACCAACAGTTAATGAATAGAAAATATGCCAATCAAATTCAGAATGTATCTTTGGATTCAGGATATGCATCACCAGCTATCTGTAGAGAGATCATTGAAAACAAACAAGATCCATACATGCCATACAAACGACCAATGACAAAAAGGGGTTTCTTTAAGAAACACGACTATGCATATGATGAAGAATATGACTGCTATATCTGTCCAAACAATAAAGTATTGGGCTATACGACAACGACTAGAGAAGGATATAGACAATACAAGTCAGATCCGGAAGACTGTATGAACTGCCCTTTTAGAAACCAATGTACAAAGAGCAGGAATCATGTGAAGGTTATCAATCGGCACTTGTGGGAGCGATATAGAGAACGTAGCGAAGAAATCCGTCATACACCAAAGTGGAAAGAAATCTATCCAAAGAGAAAAGAAACGATCGAACGGGTGTTTGCGGAGTGTAAGGAAAACAATGGACTTCGATTTACCCGGTTGAAAGGACTAAAGAAAAACCAGCACAATGCCTGGTTAATTTTTGCATGCCATAATCTGAAGAAAATGGCAATATGGAATGGGATTGCATAGGAAGGAATCCCGATCATTTAATGGTTTTGGCAAAATTTTAACGAAAACTATAAAAATTACGAAAACGGAAATCGAAACAAAAGAAAAACCCCAGATTCTTCACTTTCAAGTGAAAAACACAGGGTTTTGTCAACAGTCTGAGCAGATATCGCATGATATCTGCTTAGATATTCTGCTGTGATGTCAGCGAACGCTTTCTCCTTCGATAAATGTGTAATTGACATACTGGATCGGCTGCACATCTTCGCCGTTGATCATGCGAAGGATCGTTCGTGCACAGCATTTTCCGCTGTATTCCGTATCAAAGCGGACAGTTGTCAGACGCGGAGACAACAGTTCACTGACATCGTAACCGCCAAAGGAGATGACGGAAATATCCTGCGGGATGCGAAGTCCGCGTTCCCGAATGACTTTATAGGCACCAAGTGCCTGTCTGTCAGTGGAACAGATGAGGGCATCGATCGTGTGTTCATCCAGGATCTTTTCCACCTGTTCACAGGCGTGTTCCAACGAGAAGTCGCTGAGATAGATGAAGATGTCTTGAACGCCGCTGTCTTTCAGACCGTCCATGATCCCGCTGCGGCGCACGACGCCGACGGCTTCGTCCCAGCTGTCTACACAAAGGCAGGCCACATGTTTATGACCGCGTTCTCCGATATAAGATCCGACAAATTTTCCGCCGTAATAATCATCGTTGATGATACAGACCCCGTTGCGGTAGTTTTGCGCGGCCACAACGACAGGAATATCGATCTTGGCAAGAAGTTCATAGTGAGCTTCACTGAGATGAGTCGCACTCAGGATCAGACCGTCCACATTCATCCGCCATAGCTTTTCCATGTACTGCAGTTCCAGTTCCTCGTGATGATCCGTGTTGATGATCATCGTGCTGTAGCCTTCCTCGCGCAGGTGACGGTCAATGCTCATCAGGACCTTTCCGGTAACGATCGAATCCAGACAAGGTGCGATGATGCCGATCATTTTGCTTTTTTTGGCCTTCAGTCTCGCAAAGACATTCGGCTCATAATTATATTTTTCAATGACAGAGGCAATGCGCTGTCGTGTTTCTTCTTTGACATAACCGCCGTTGAAATAGCGGGAAACTGTACTTTTACCGACACCACTGAGTTCGGCTATTTCTTTCATGGTTATCTTATTCGTTTCACTCATGCGTTATCCCTCCTTGATCTTTCAAATATGATAACACAGGAAAACAGCTAAAAAAAGACAAATGGGAACGGTTTTATATCCTTTTGCAAAGACCGTGTCTGTCCGGAAACAAACAGGGATGCAGATGCGCTGAGATGGGCGTTTGACCCGTTCTTTCTGTTCTTTTGTACATACATTGATAATGCGAGGAGGAAGGACATGTGTGGAATTGCGGGAATCGTGGACTATGAACAATGGCATGAATCAATGAAACCTGATTTTCTGCAGGCAATGCAGGAAACGCTGCTGAGAAGAGGACCGGATCAGAAAGGAATCTGGCAGGCTGATTTTGTATCCTTGATACATGCCCGGCTGAGCATCATCGATCTGGACAACGGGAAGCAGCCCATGCAGCGGGAAAACTGCTGCATGGTCTACAACGGAGAGCTTTACAACAGTGAGGAGCTGCGTCAGGAGCTGGTGCAGGACGGATGGTCATTCGCAACACAAAGCGATACCGAGGTCGTGCTTGTCAGTTATCTGCAATGGAAAGAAAAATGTGTGGAAAGAATGAACGGGATCTTTGCCTTTGCCGTCTGGGATACGTATCGCAAAGAACTGTTTGTCGCCCGGGACCCGATGGGGGTCAAGCCGTTTTTCTATGCATTCAGGAACCATGCTTTTTTGTTTGGAAGCGAGCTGAAAACACTGCTGGCTCATCCCTTTGTTGAACCAAAGATCGATCAGGAGGGAATCTTGCAGCTGATGCTGCTGGGACCGGGCCGGATCTCGGGAAATGCTGTTTTTAAAGATGTATCGGAACTGAAGCCGGGCATGTGCGGTTTTGTGGATGTGCACGGACTTCACAGCTGGCAGTATGTGACATTCAAAGACCGCCGGCATACAGATTCACTGGAAGCGACCGTGCAGAAAGTAAGGACGCTGGTGAAAGATGCCATACGGCGACAGCTGAAGGCGGATGTGGAGGTCGGTACATTTTTATCCGGAGGACTGGATTCCAGCATTATCAGTGCCTATGCCGCAAAGCTGTTTGCACAGGAAGGAAAGACACTTCATACATTTTCTTTGGACTATGAAGACAATGACCGCTATTTTCAAGTGACCAAATTTCAGCCAAATGCCGATCCGTATTATATTGAACTGATGACTCGAAACATTCGAAGCGAGCATCATCACATCGTGCTGAAACCACAGGATGTGGCACAGGCCCTGTATGCGGCCGTGGATGCACGGGATCTGCCCGGCATGGCTGATGTAGACAGTTCGCTTCTGCTGTTCTGCAAGGAAATATCCAAATATGTGAAAGTGACCTTATCGGGAGAATGCGCGGATGAGCTTTTCGGCGGCTACCCATGGTACCGTGATCCGCAGATCCGCATGCAAGAGGGATTCCCGTGGTCGCAGACGACCGGATATCGCAGTGAATTCATCCGCGATGATGTGCTGAAGGACAGAGATCCGTTTGCATACGTAACTTACTGGTATGAAAAAAGCATTCGTGAAGCTGACTGTGTGTTTGATCTGAATCGAAACGAACGTCGTCTTCGGGAGATGGTCACACTGAATATGAACTGGTTCATGCAGACCCTGCTGGATCGCAAGGACCGAATGAGCATGTATTCATCGCTGGAAGTGCGTGTTCCCTTCTGTGATGTAAGATTAGCGCAGTATTTATACAGTATTCCCTGGGAAATGAAAGATTACAAAGGATATGAAAAAGGATTGCTGCGGGAAGCGGTCAAAGGACTGCTGCCGCAGGAAGTCTTATGGCGAAAGAAGAGCCCGTACCCGAAGACATGGCATCCGCGCTATCGATCATGTGTAACAAAAATGATGGAAGAAGTGATCCATGATCCCCATGCACCATTGTTTGATATCATAAAGAAGGAAAGAGTCATGGAACTGCTGAAAGAGGAACGGCCGATCCCGTGGTATGGACAGCTGATGACCACACCGCAGACAATTGCCTATCTGGTGCAGATGAATTACTGGCTGCAAACGTATAAAGTGAAGATCGTAGGATAACAGTCGGAAATACGTTCCGGCTGTTTTTTTTGTCCGATATGCGATAAATAGGCAACATTATGTGGAATTATGTAACTTTTAGCACTCTTGTTGAAAAAGTGCTAATTCCGTGTATAATCAGAGTATACTCAATAACAAACAGGAGGTTGTTGTATGAATAAGCAGAAAAAGCCATTGTATCGGTATTATTTACTTATTTTGCTTGCAATGCTTTTGATTAATTTTATCTTCTTTCCTTCAGTCGGGGGACAAAGGACCAAAGAAGTGACGTATAGTGAATTCTTGGACAAGATCGAAGATAAGCAGATCCAAAATGTGGAAGTACACGATACGGAAATTTATTATACTTTGAAGGGAGAAGAGAATCAGGTGTATGTAACCGGCACGATGCAGGATGCGCAGCTGGTCGATCGTCTGGATGAGGCCGGTGCAGTCTTCACCCGGGTACAGAGCGAAGAGATAAACCCGATTCTTTCTTATCTGATCACTTTATTCCTTCCGCTGCTGATTTTCTGGGGCTTAGGATCTTTCCTGTTCCGCCGCATGCAGAAAAAAATGGGAAAAGACTCTATGACGTTTGGAGGCGGTTCCGGTTTTGGCTTCGGCAATTTGGGAAAGAGCAACGCCAAAGTATATGTGCCTGCCCAGGATGGAAAAACATTTAAGGATGTGGCCGGTCAGGACGAGGCGAAAGAAGCACTGAAAGAGATTGTCGATTTTCTGAATAAACCGGAAAAATATAAGGAAATCGGAGCGCAGATGCCGAAAGGTGCACTGCTGGTAGGTCCTCCGGGAACCGGTAAAACGCTGCTTGCGAAAGCTGTTGCCGGAGAGGCCGGAGTTCCGTTCTTCTCTATCAGCGGCAGTGAGTTTGTCGAGATGTTTGTCGGCCGCGGTGCTGCCAAGGTCCGTGATCTGTTCCAGCAGGCCAGAGAAAAAGCACCGTGCATCGTGTTCATCGATGAGATCGATACTATCGGTAAAAAGCGTGACGGTGCGGGAATGACAGGCAATGATGAACGTGAGCAGACACTCAATCAGCTGCTTGCGGAAATGGATGGCTTTGACGGCAGCAAAGGTGTCGTCATCCTGGCGGCAACGAACCGTCCGGAAAGTCTGGATCCGGCACTGCTTCGTCCGGGCCGTTTTGACAGACGCATTCCGGTCGAACTTCCGGATCTTGCCGGTCGTGAGGCAATTTTGAAAGTACATGCCAAGAACGTGAAATGCTCGCCGGCCATCGATTTTAATGCCATTGCCAGAGCAAGCGCGGGCGCAAGCGGTGCGGAACTGGCCAATATGATCAATGAGGCGGCTTTGCTGGCGGTAAAAGACGGCCGTAAGGCAATCGTGCAGAAGGACCTCGAAGAAGCTATCGAAACCGTTATTGCCGGATACCAGAAAAAAGGCAAGGTCATTTCCAATCGTGAAAAACTGATCGTTTCTTATCATGAGATCGGTCATGCCCTGGTAGCCGCATTATCAAAGGGAAGTGCGCCGGTACACAAGATCACGATCGTTCCGCGTACCAGCGGGGCACTTGGCTATACCATGCAGGTGGAGGAAGATGAGCATAACCTGATGACAAAGCAGGAGGCATATTCCAAGATCAAGACGCTGACCGGCGGCCGCTGTGCCGAGGAACTGATCTTTGATTCGATCACCAGCGGTGCCAGCAATGATATCGAACAGGCAACGAAAATGGCAAGAGCCATGATCACCCGCCTGGGAATGAGCGATACTTTTGGCATGACGGCTCTGGAAACTGTCAATAATCAGTACCTTGGTTCAGACAGTACGCTTGCATGCAGTGCCGAAACAGCGGCTAAGATCGACGAAGAAGTCATTGCCCTGATCCGTCAGGCACACGACGAAGCGAAACAGCTGCTGAAAGACAATATCGGCAAGCTGCATGAACTTGCGAAATATCTTTATGAACATGAGACGATCACAGGTGAGGAGTTTATGCAGATCCTGAATCATAGCGCCGAATAACACGCATACGAAAACAAGGGTCCCCTTTTAGGCAAGGAGACCCTTGTTTATTTGATCAGGTCAAAAAAACTGTCGTCATGGTCTGTGATGAAAACGGGCTCGTCGCTGAAGGGGTCATGAAAAGACAAGGAAGCGGCGTGCAGCGCCAGCCGCGGACAGTGATCGTCTTTACCGTAAAGAACATCTCCCAGCAGCGGATGATGGATGCTGCTCATGTGAAGACGGATCTGGTGCGTTCGTCCGGTTTTGATATGAACACGAAGCAGTGACCAGTCTTCCCCTTCCTTTATTTTTCGGTACTCTGTGTATGCCGGTTTACCGTCGGGATGGATCATCATGCGGTTGAGTACGGAATTGTCTTTCATGATCGGCAGTTCAATGGTGCCGTGTTCTTTGGTTTTTCCATGGACAATGCAGAGATACTCTTTCTCAAGAATACCTTGCTGTCGCTGATGCTGCAGCCGCTGGGCGGCAATCGGATGCTTGGCAAAAACGGCAATGCCCGAAGTATCCTTATCAAGCCGTCCGACGGCATGAAGGGTCGTTGCCCTACCTGCTTGTTTCAGCAGTGCGTCGAGCTGGATGCTGAGCGTATCATAGTAATGACCGTGACTGGGATGGAAAGCCAGATCGAAGGGCTTGTGAACACAGATCAGATCCTCATTTTCCCATAAGATGCGCAAAGCGGGGACAGGATCGGGAGCGTTCAAGTCATGTGTTGTTTTTCCCAGCAGCAGGCTGACTTCATCTCCTTCACTGAGCATATGATCTGTTTTGCAGGATCTATCGTTGACCCGGATCCCGTTTTCGATAAATTTCAGACGACTGATCTGCCGTCTGGTCAGTTTGAGCCTTTTGTATAAAAAAGTGCTCAGCCGGATCCCGTTGTCTTCTGCAGAAACCTTGGTTTTCCAGGTGCGCATGAGCCTCTCTCCTTTTTTCAGTCATTATAGCATACGCATCGCCACATCAAAAGAAAAGCCGGCATGATGCCGGCCTGAGGTTTGAGTCGAAATGACCCTTGTTACTGCTCTTTGTAGTAGCAGCCTTCTTCCTGTGCAGGTGGAAAACGTCTTCCTTTTTCTACATCGATGTCTTCACTTACACACTTTCCATCCGCATTGTAGCGTGAGTATTTTCCAGTCTTCTCACAGTTCATTCCCGGACGGTATTTTTTGTTTGCCATTGATTAGCACCTCCCAGTAGCTAGTATGTCAAAGCTTCAGACACTTATGCAAAAAAAAAACGACAGGAATATGAACAGGCACACCCAAGGGCTCATGAATTTGTTTTTGGTTTGTGAAAATAGGAATGAATCTGAACATTGAGTGTGATAAAATAAAAAAGATCAAGAGAGACAAAATAAAGGAGGATACCTTATGAAAATACTGGCAAGCGATTATGACGGAACATACCGTTATGAGCCGAAAGTAACAAAAGAGGATCTCGATGCCGTGAAACGCTGGCAGAAGGAAGGAAATCTGTTTGTCATGGTAACGGGAAGAAGCATGGAATCCTTTACCAAAGAAATCGAGGTAAACGGTTTTCACTGTGACTATATCATCGCCAACAACGGCGGTGTCATCTATGACGGTGACATGAATCAAATGAAAGTAAGCTATATGGATTTTGAACAGGCACTGCTCCTGATCGATTATATCCGTACGCTTCCATGTGCAAGTTATGTCATCAACGACGGTTACCATCGCCATCGCGTCGTGATCGACGAAAATCAGGAAGATCGCAAATACGCGGATATGCCGCAGACAATGGGAGAGCAGGAGCTGCTTGCAAACGGAAAGATCGCACAGATCGTCATATCGCTCAATGACGATGACCTGGCGCAGGAGATCGTTCGGTTCGTGAATCAGCAGTTCAACGGCTATATGCAGGCTTATGCGAACCGTAACTGTGTGGACATCGTTCCATCAGGCATTTCCAAAGCCGGCGGGCTTGAATTCGTGATGCAGTATGCGGGCATTAAAGAATCCGAGGTGTATCCGATCGGCGATTCATATAATGATCTGCCGATGATCGAAGCATTCAACGGTTTCTGCGTGGAGGCCGCTCCTCAGGAAATCAAAGACAGTAGCAGTCATGTTTATCTTTCTGTCAGTGACTGCATCAATGATCTTTTGAAGCAAAAGTAATGACAGGCGGAAAGGAGTGTCTATGTTCAATCTTACGATCAGTGAAATATGGAATGTGGTCCGGGCGCTTCTTGATATCGGGATCGTATGGGCCGTTATCTTTTTCGGACTTCGTATTGTCCGCAACAACTCAAGGACAATACAGATTTTTAAGGGTATTTTGTTTATTTTTATCGTAAAGGGAATTGCCATGCTGATCGGGCTCACTACGATCAACTATATTGCCGACATGGTGCTCAGCTGGGGCGTCGTGGTCGTCGTGATCATTTTTCAGCCGGAAATCCGAATGCTGTTGGAAAAACTGGGAAAGACGAGCGTTCTGACAAGGCTGATCTCATTATCGAATAATGAGAGGGAACATCTGGTGAATGAACTTGTGAAAGCCTGTGAGCAGATGTCCTCCACGAAGACAGGGGCGCTGATTTCCCTGGAACAGGGACAAAATCTGAGTGACTACATTAAGACCGGAACCAGCATGAATTCACAGGTTTCCTGTGAACTGCTTTGTTCGATCTTTCAGTATGGAACACCGCTTCATGACGGTGCCGTGATCATCCAGGGAGTCAAGATCGCCTGCGCGGCCGCCTATTTTCCGCCTACGACAAAAGAACTGCCGACCAGTTACGGTGCAAGACATCGTGCCGCTGTCGGTATCAGCGAGATCACTGACTCGATCACGATCATTGTCAGTGAAGAAACTGGAAATATATCCATTGCGGAAAGCGGAGATCTGAAGGTATACAGTGTGGCCCAGCTGCGTGCATATCTGATGGAGCGTTATCAAGTGGAGTCACTGGATGAAGAGGGACCGCAGTCTGTTTTTGAGCCTGTTGCCGCAAAAGAAGAAGACGAAGAAAACGAAAGCGGCGATGATCTTATCCCTACAGAGGCAGTTGTCGTGAAATACCGCAGAAACAGAACGGGCAGAAAACGTCGTCGGAAGGGAAGTGACCGTTCATGAATTGGGGAAGAATACGTGACAACGGCGAAGACCGCCGTGAGATCAGAGAAAATCTGGCTGAAAAATATTCCCGCATGGAACGGACATTCGGCCGTTTCTACAAATGGATCTCCGCATGGACCGACCGGATCCTGTTTTCACAGCGTTACGGTCAGCTGGTTGCCCTGATCCTGGCTTTGTTTGTATATGCGATCATCAATATAGGAGACAGTGCATCTTCCATTTTCGAGACCAAGCAGGTCTATACCTTTTATGCACAGCCGGTTACGGTCTTGGTCAATGAGGAAACCTATGAGGTCAGCGGTGTGCCTGAAACGGTGGATGTACAGCTGCAGGGCGATATGAATGATCTGCAGATGATCCGGCAGCAGAATAATCTCAGCGTGGTTGCGGACCTGCGGCAGCTGGGAGAAGGAAGCAGCGAGATCCAGCTGGAAGTACAAAATATTCCGTCACGGGTGCAGGTCTTCATTGAATCCGGCAATGTAAATGTCGTTTTAAAGAAAAAAATAACGAGAGCATTTGATCTTGGATATGATTTTGTCAATCAGTCGCAAATGGATGCGACTTATGATCTCGGCGAACCGCAGTTTGAATCAGACAAAGTAAGCGTCAGGGCAAGTGAAGATACGCTCAACAACGTTTCCTATGTCAAAGCACTGATTGATGTGACAGGCGTCAACAGCGATTTCGAGATCGATGCCCCGCTGGCCGCTTATGATAAAAACGGTGAAAAACTGGATGTGGATATCATTCCTTCTACCATGAAGGCTAAGGTAAGCGTTACACAGCCGAAAAAAAGTGTGCCGATCCGCGTCGTGAAGGTAGGCAGCATGGAAAATGATCTGGCAATCGAAACCTGTACGCTGTCGCAGGATAAAATAACCCTGTATGGCAAACAAAGCGTTCTGGATCAGATCAGCAGCATTGATGTTTCCTTACCGGTATCGAGCATTACCGGTGACCGAACGCTGAAGCTGCCGATCACGCTGCCAAGCGGTATCACGACATCCGACATCAGCGAAGTGTCCATCAGCGTAACGGTCGGAAAACAAAGCAAAAAGACATTTAAGGATGTACCGATCAAGTTTGTCAACCTGGGAGACAGGGAAGCAAGCAGTGATATCAGCAGTGTGGATGTCACGGTCTACGGCGGTGAGGAGATGTTGCAAAAAATCGATAAAGAGGATATTATTGTAACAGCCGATCTTAAAGGTCTCAGCGAAAACAAAAAAACAAGTCTGGCGCTGAAAGTCAGCGGTGAAAACAGGCTTGTCGACTACAAGCTGGAAATCAGCGAGATCAGTGTAACAGTAACAAAGAAATAAAAGGAGAAAGACATATGGGAAAGTATTTTGGAACAGATGGAGCGCGCGGACGCGTCAATGAAAATCTGACACTGGATATGGCTGTCCGCATCGGTCAGTATCTGGGCTGGTATTATGGCAAAGAACGTCATGCAAAGATCATCATCGGAAAAGATACTCGTCTATCCAGCGATATGTTTGAAATGGGGCTTGCGGCCGGTGCAACTTCGACCGGTGCCAATGTTTACCTGCTGGGTGTGTGCCCGACACCGAGCGTTTCATATTTGATTCGTAAAGAACATTTTGACTGCGGAATCATGGTCAGTGCCTCTCACAATCCTTATTATGATAACGGAATCAAGCTGTTCAACCATGAAGGATGCAAGATGAATCCGGAAATCGAAGAAGCCGTGGAACAGTATATCGACGGCAAGATCAGTGTGCCTTTGGCGAAAGACGACGCGCTTGGAAACGTCATCGAATGGAGCGAAGGTCTGGAAATCTATGAATCCTGGCTGAAAGAAATCGTAAACATCGATCTCAGCGGAATGAAGATCGCTGTCGATCTGGCAAACGGAAGCGCAACAGCTACGGCTGTGGAGACATTGAGTGCCCTGGGCGCAACAGTGGAAGCCATCCATAATTCGCCAAACGGCATTAACATCAATACAGAGTGCGGATCCACTCATCCACAGTCTTTGCAGAAAATGATGCGCGAAGGCAATTATGATGTCGGCTTTGCTTTTGACGGCGATGCAGACCGTCTGATTGCCGTGGATGAAGAAGGAAACTTGTTCAACGGTGACTATACACTGTATGTGTGCGGCCGCTACATGAAGAAAAAGAATACATTGAATAAAAACACGGTCGTGACGACAGTCATGGCCAACCTCGGTCTGTACCATGCTTTCCGTGACAATGTCATCGATTATGAACAGACAGCAGTCGGTGATAAATATGTTTTCGAATGCATGCAGAACAATGATTACCGTGTCGGCGGCGAACAGAGCGGACATATCATCTTCCTTGAACATGCAGTAACGGGCGACGGACTTCTGACGGCACTGAAGCTGCTCGAGATCATGGTGGATGAAAAGAAATCACTGAAGGAACTGGGCAAAGATCTGTTCATTTATCCTCAGCTGCTGGTAAATGTGGAAGTAAAAGATAAGAATAAAACAATGGAATCACCGGAACTGAAGGTAAAGATCGATGAAGTTGCCGCAGAACTCGGTGATGAAGGACGCATTCTGGTGCGCCCGAGCGGAACTGAACCGCTGGTACGTGTCATGGTGGAAGCGAAAACAGACGAATTGTGCCATGACTATGTTTACCGCATCATTGATTTCATCAAAGAAAATAATCTGTAATCAAAGGAAAAAAAGCATCTTTGAAAGCAATGAAATGCAAAGATGCTTTTTTTATCACATAATCTGCAATGAAGAAACATAAAATAACACTGCTTTTTAACAGTGATTTTGATACAATAAATATGACAATGGCAATACATAGAAATGTAGGTGAAACAGGATGAAAAAAGTAATTTGTGTTGTAGAAGATGAAAAGGCAATCAACGATCTGGTTGCGCAGTATCTGAAAAAGGAAGGATATGAGGTACGTTCCTATTATACATATGAAGAGGCAAGCGCACACGTGGAAGATGACGATGTGCATTTGTGGATCCTGGATATCATGCTGGATGATAAGAGCGGTTTTGATCTGATCGAAGAGATCCGGCTGCAGGGAAGAGATATTCCGGTCATCTTTATGTCTGCGCGCGATAAAGAATTTGACCGCATCATCGGACTGGAAAAGGGAAGCGATGACTATATCACCAAGCCTTTCTCTCCGAAAGAACTTGTGCTGCGTGTCAACAATGTCATCAAACGTGTTTACAAGAGCGAAAATAACCGCATCATGATCGACGGATACGAACTGGATGAGGAACAGCGCAAGGTGTTCTTCGGAAATGAAGAGATCGATCTGACGACCAAGGAGTTTGATTTGCTGATGATGTTCATCAAAAATAAGGGAATCGCATTCTCGCGTGATAAGATCCTGGAAAATGTGTGGGAAGAAAATTATTACGGCAGTGACCGCGTCGTGGATGATACGCTGCGCCGTCTGCGCAAGAAACTGCCGAATCTGAACATTCATACCATTTACGGTTATGGATACCGTCTGGGATAATATATGAAGCGGTTCGGAGAGTTCATCCGGCAGCTGTCGCTTTCCCAGCAGTTAGCAGCAATCATCTTTTTCCTGATTTCGTTTTTTACCGCGTTTTTCTTCTTTTATCTGACCGGAAGCGTGGAGAATGTCATTCGGGAACAGATGTATACGACCCTGGATACTTCACAGAACATGATCCAGAGTCTTTATGGAAGCAGTGACGAAACCATTACTCAAAGCCAGCTTCGCAAGGCGCTGACAAATTCGCAGATGCATCTGATCGTAGATGTGGATGATGTGATCAACAACGAGGCTGATCCCAAGATCCAGTATTTGAGCAGCGAAACGGATGCGTCGCTGGTGAGGGAAGAACTGTCCAACAACAGTGCACTGGTAAAACGCATGATGGAACAGGGTGCCCAGCTTTACAAAAATCCGACCAAACAGATCATTCACGGACATATGATGATCAACGGTGTGGATTATTGTTACAGTGTCCGTCTGATGGATAATGATTCCGGCAGCGTCCTGATGTCTTATATGGATGAGAGTTATGCGCAGGATGCCAAGGATATGATGATCAACAGCATCCTTTATATTACCGTGATGGCATTCTGCTTCATCTTCCTGATCATGATGCTTTGGGTCGTATCGCTGATCCATCCTCTAAATCAGATCCGTAATTATATTGAGAAAATCAAGGCCGGTAAGGAAGCGGAACTGAGACTGAACCGTAAAGATGAGATCGGTGAGCTGGCAGATGCCCTTGTCAGCATGCGTGAAGAACTGCTTCGTCAGGAAAAGACGAAAGAGGAAATGATCCATAATATTTCTCATGACCTTAAGACACCGATTGCCACGATCAAGTCTTACGGAGAAAGCATCAAGGACGGCATTTATCCGTATGAAACACTGGAAAAAAGCGTGGATGTCATCATTGAAAATGCCGACCGTCTTGAAAATAAAGTGCACAGTCTGTTGTACATGAATCGTGTCGAATACCTGATCTCGCAGGATGCGGAAGGTGTTGTCACGAACATGAAGGAAGTCGTTGAGAAAGTACTGCTGAATATTGCCGTTATCCGTTCGGATATTCGCATTGAAACGGAACTGGAAGAAATATTCTTCGACGGCCTGCTGGAATCCTGGCGTGTCGTTGTGGAAAACATTCTGGAAAACGCCCTTCGTTATGCACAGAGCGTTATCATCATCCATCTGAATGAAGAAGAAGGACTGACGATAGAAAATGACGGACCGAGCATGGATGAGGACCGCATCGATACCTTATTCAAGCCTTATGAGAAAGGCGAGGGCGGACGTTTCGGCCTGGGACTTTCTATTGTCAGCAAAGTCGTGAAAGCCAATCATTATCAGGTGCGCGGTGAAAACACTGCAGACGGCGTGATCTTCCGGATCTTTAAGGAGCGTCCGCGCCGGCCAAAGCCGGAACGCCGGACAAAAGGCAAGAACAAGCGTGACAGCCGCCAAGAACATAAAGGAGAAACTGTGTCGGAAAATAACAAGTCGAATGAATAAAACAAAGGATACCGTGCATCCGTCAAAACAAACGGATGCATGGTTATTTTAATATGTTGCTGCAATGTGTTTGTTTCATGTTTAGTGATGTATAGTGTCACTTGTCCCATATTTAATTAAATAAGGGGACGAGTGACACCTGATAAGGATTATAATTGATATTTTTAAATCATCGCCAGCTGTCTGGCGTTTTTTTTATGTCATCTTATGTCGATTCTTTGCATATGTTTTGTTTGGGAGGAAGATTGTGCAGGTAGATGGTATTTGTTGTCATGTGGAGTGCAGCGGTGAAGGACAGGGTGTTGTTCTCTTGCATGGATGGGGACAGAATTGTTCGATGATGAGGCTTGTTCAGCGTGAGCTAGAGGACAGGTATCGGGTCGTTAATCTGGATCTGCCTGGCTTTGGTGACAGTGTACCGCTGAAGAAGCCGATGAGCATCAAGGAATATGCGATGTTTGTCAGAAAGCTGATGGCGGAGCTGGGGATCGAGGATCCGATCATCATTGCACATTCGTTTGGAGCCCGCATAGCGCTTCGTTATGCCATGATGTATCCGGTCGAGTGCCTGGTTTTGACGGGGGCGGCGGGAATTCGCAGCCCGTTGTCGCTGTGGAAAAAGGGGAAACAGTGCATCTATCGTATTTTTCGGTTTTTTCGTCTTCCTGTCACGGCGGGAAGCAGAGATTACCGGCAGGCGAATGATGTGATGAGACAGGTACTGGTGAAAGCTGTCAATGACGATCTGAGTCCTGATCTGGGCTTTGTGGAATGTCCGACTTTATTGGTTTGGGGAAGTGATGATCGGGAAACACCGTTGTGGATGGGAAGAAAAATGGAAGAACTTCTACCGGATGCACGAATGATCATTTATCGTCATGATGATCATTTTGCTTATTATCATCAGGGATTTCGCTTTGCCAAGGATGTAAAGGAGTTTCTGGAGGTGAGTATTTGCTCTATTTAGAAATAGCGGGTTTGATTGCTTTGCAGCTGTATGATCTTCATTATGCATTATCGGTTTTTCAACAATGTCATTATCATCGGGACCGTTACCGCAACTGGATTGCCGATCATTTTTCTTTACGAAAGATCTGGAAGAGGATCCGCAGTTTTCTGCCGTTTCTTTTCTTTTTGTTCCTAAAAACGGAAAATGCCCGTTCCCCCTCTATCTTATGCGTGATCCTGATTTATCTTTATGTGCGTCTGCAGCGAAGAAAAGAAGGGAAAAACATTGCTGTTTCCAGAACATCCCGCTTGATGCGGCTTGCGTTTGTTTTGGCGGTACTGGATCTGATCACTACGGTATTTGTGAGGGTGTCTTTGAGTTATGAACTGTATGTCTGCCTGCTCCCGTTGCTGTGGATGCTGGGATGGATCCTGCTTCCGGTCGCAGCTTTCCTGGTTTATCCGATTGAAATGATGATTCAAAACCGGTATGTGAATGATGCGAAAATGCGCTTGCGCAGCTGTCCCGAGATGATTCGGGTAGGAATCAGCGGAAGTTATGGAAAAACAAGCGTCAAGCACATTGCCTATGAGTTGGTGAAGGACAGTTTCTATACACTGAAGACGCCGCATTCTTATAATAATCGAATGGGGATCACGAAAACGATCCGTGAATCGCTTGATCCCCTGCACGAGGTCTTTCTCTGTGAGATGGGGAGCGATCACAGCGGTGAGCTGAAACGACTGTTGTCTTTCGTGGATCCGCAGATCTGTATCGTGACAGCGATCGGTCCGCAGCATTTATCCACATTTGGTTCCATGGAGGCAATCATAAAGGAAAAGATGACGATGATCGAACATTTGCCGGAGACAGGGATCGGTATCATCAATGCTGATAACCGCTTCATCCGTGAATATCCGCTGAAAGCAAGATGCAGGATCATTCGTTATGGTCATCACGAATCCGCGGATGTGCGGATCGACACGTCTCATCTGAATGAGGATGGAACGGATTTTGTATTGGAAATTCACGGCAGCTGTTATCATTTTCATACGAAACTGCTGGGGGAATGCAATGTCATGAACATTACGGCGGCAGTTGCGTTGGCACGGGCGCTCGATGTTCCGATTTCCTGCCTGCAGGCAAGAACGGCTCAGCTTCCATATGTGGAGCATCGCCTGGAAATGAAAAAAAACCACGATACCGTTTGGATCGATGATGCATATAATTCCAATCCGCAGGGGGCAGCTGCGGCACTCGATGTGCTGGCCCAGATGCCGGGATGGAAGGTCTTGATCACGCCCGGGATGATCGAACTCGGTAATTCTCATCATTTTTACAATTATGAATTCGGGGCGAAAGCCGCACATTGTGCCGACGAAGTTATCCTGGTGGGAAATGAACAGGTACAGGCGCTCCTGCGAGGGCTTCAGGATGAATGCTTCTGCCGGCAGCGTGTGCATCAAATGGGTACGATGAAAGAGGCGCTTGTTTATGCGGAATCAATAAAAAAAGAGAATAAAGTGATATTGATCGAAAATGATGTGCCGGATCTTTTGAATCACTGATTTGAAAACGGCATAAGATAGAGTGGTGAGAAAAGATGAAGACAAGAGTGTTGTTTATGTATGGAGGAAACAGTGTCGAACATGAAATCAGTATCCTGACCGCTTTACAGGCAATGGAAAACATCGATTCTTCCAAATATGAGGCAATTCCTTGCTATGTCAGCAAGCAGGGAGATTTTTATACAGGAGAAGAGCTGTTTCACCTGGAAAACTATCGGGATCTGGAACGTTTATGTCGCGGTATGAAGCCGGTACACATCGAACGAAAAAGAGGACAGCCGATGCTGCTTCGCAGCGGGTGGTCTCTTTTTGCGCTTCCCTTTGACGTTGTCCTTCCGCTGATGCACGGCATCAACGGGGAAGACGGCAGTGCCGCCGGTTTTTGCCGGATGATGCAGCTGCCTTTCTGTGAAAGCGATATTTTAAGTGCCGCTCTGGGACAGGACAAAGGGATGCAGAAAAAAGTGCTGCAACAGGAGGGATTCTTGATCAGTGCTTATGAAGAACTGCATGCCGGTCAGAAAAAAGAAGAATGGATCACTAGACTGAAGCGGCTTCATTACCCGCTGATCGTCAAGCCGGCCATGCTTGGGTCCAGCATCGGGATCGAGAAAGCAAACGATGAAGAGTCATGCATCGAGGCAGTTCAGCGGGCTTTTGCATATGGCGAACGGGTCATCGTGGAAGAATGTGTGCAGAATCTGCGGGAGCTGAACTGTTCGATCCTGCATACTCCTTACGGTTATCGGAGCAGTGCCGTGGAAGAGGTGAGCCCCCAGGGGGGATTGTATGATTATGATGAGAAATACCTGAATGGGAACTTGAAGCAGAGCGGGCCATGCAGCCGCATTTGGCTCAGGGATGAACAGCTGGTGTCTGAGGTACAGCATCAGTCCCTGCAGATTGCTAAACTGCTGCTGACAAAAGGCGTGATCCGCATTGATTTTCTTTATGATGAAGGGGAAAAGAAATTATATGTGAACGAAATGAATACGATTCCCGGATCACTCTCATACTATCTCTGGGAGTGGGAGGGCGTCGGATTTGCCCAGCTGCTGGATCTGATCATCCAGGACGGGATAACGGCATATCAGCAGCGAAGCCGCTGTCTGAGCAGCTATTCCACCAATGTGCTGCAAATGACAAAGCTGTACGGACATAAAAAATAAAAGAATCGTCAGAAAGTGTCGGGATTGCACAGCCGGCACTTTTTTCTTATAATCGTATGCAGGTGAATGGAGGAACGGCATGAAGTCATCAAAAGAACAACAGCATATCGAACGTGTGCAGGATCATCTGCTTTCCTGGTATCGTCAAAACCGGCGAAAGCTTCCGTGGCGCGAAAATATCAGCGGTTATCGTACCTGGGTCAGCGAAATCATGCTCCAGCAGACCAGAGTCGAGGCGGCCATACCTTATTATGAGCGTTTTTTAAATGAACTGCCGGATCTGAAACATTTGGCAGCGGCAGATGATGATCTGCTTCATAAACTGTGGGAAGGGCTGGGTTACTATAACCGGGTCCGCAATATGAAAAAGTGTGCGCAGGTATGTGTGGAAAAATACGGCGGAGAACTGCCTTGTGACTATGATACGTTATGCACGCTGCCGGGGATCGGCCCTTATACGGCGGGGGCAGTGGCATCCATCGCCTTTCATCAGCGGGTCTGTGCAGTGGACGGCAATGTGCTGCGGGTCTTCTCGAGGATCCTGGAAAACAGGGAGGATATTTCGAAGGAAGCGACAAAGAAACACTATAAAGAATATGTAGGCTGTTATCTTCCGCAGGAAGAAGATATGAGTGACTTTAATCAGGCGATCATGGAACTGGGCGCTTTGATCTGTCTGCCGAATCATCCGCCTCTTTGCACGCAGTGCCCGCTGCGTCAGGAGTGTAAGGCCTATGCGCACGGCACACAGAACGAACTGCCAATAAAGGCGGGGAAAAAAGAGCGAAGAATCGAAGCATATACGGTTTTTGTCTGCGTATGTGACGGGAAAATGGCGCTGATGCAACGCCCTGCGAAAGGCTTGTTGGCTAATTTGTACGGCTTTGCGATGCAGGAAGGAAAGCTGACGCCAAAAGCGGTCCGAAAAATATATTCGAAAGCCGCTCATATTGTGAGACTGCGGCCGCATGTGCATGTGTTTTCCCATGTGGAATGGCATATGGAAGCTTTTCTGGTAGAAACATCGGAAACGGACGAAAACTATCATACGATAGAAGAAATCACGGAACAGTATGCTGTTCCAAGCGTATTTCAGCCTTTTTATCAGGCGGCCTGTGAATGGATCAGGGCAAAGGAACAATAACAAACGTTGAAGCATGGGCAGTCAGGAAAGCCCATGCTTTTTTATGCCTTCTGCATATCTTATAAAGACTGCGGGGTGGCAAATTGGATATAAAGGTCATGAAATTCGGCGGCACGTCATTGAGCAGCTGGAATGCGAGACAAAATGCATATCATCATGTGTTGGAGGGGCTGAAGCAGAGCAAGGTGCTGATGGTCGTTTCTGCCATGGGTCGATATCCTGATCCTTATGCGACAGATACGCTGCTTACGATGGGTTCACCGCTGCTGTCAAAAGAAGAAAAGGCGCGGCTGGTCTCCATGGGGGAACAGCTTTCCGCATTGACAGCCGCAAGCGAACTTCTCGATGCGGGAATCTCTGCCTATGCGCTGCCGTTTCATAAAAGCGGGATCGTCACAGATTACAATTATGACTATGCCAATGTTCTTTCACTGTCCGGACGCTGTATCCGGCACGCCTTTCTCCATCATGATGTGGTTGTTGCGGGCGGCTTTATTGCCCAGGCGGTCAACGGCGATGTTACCACATTGGGCAGAGGAGGCAGTGATTTCAGTGCCGTCTTATTCGCAGATATGCTGGGCGTAAATGCGGTGGATATATTTACGGATGTGGACGGTGTGTACAACATCGATCCAAAACTATCTTCTTTCGCCGTTCGTTATGAGCGCTTGAGTTATGATGAAATGCTGAACATGAAAGTTAAGGTTCTGCATGATCGCTGTGTGTTGTATGCCAAAGAAAAAAAGATCCGCATTCATCTGCGGGGAACATTTTCTGCCGGCGCGGGAACACTGATTGCCTGAAAATAGCATTTATGTCCACAGCGTGCTATAATGGATAGCAGATACAGCGAGGTGATGAAACATGCAGACTGTTATTTTGATTGAAGATATGGCGTGTGAGCATTGTGCAGCAAAGATCGACCACGCATTGGCGGAAACATCTATCCGGTATACCGTGGATCTGCCGCGCAAGGCAGTGATCGTGAACGGCACACAGGATGATGTGATGAAGGCACGAAGAATCATTGACGAGATCGGTTTCACGATAAAATAAAGACTGCAGACGGATTTGCATCCGGATGCAGTTTTTTTTAATCTTTGTCCAGGTACAGCAGGGCGATCATTGCGCAGCAGGCATTTGTGAATACATACCACTTCTCGAATGCAGAATGAATCATGGCATAATGGTAAAGCGAAGGAAAAGAGAAAAATACATAGCTCATATGATCCAGAGCAGTGACTGCCAATAGGATCAGAGCGGTTATTTTTATTTTTTTCATAGCATCTCCCAGTGTCAGTGTATGAAGACAGCAACGGTTTATGAATGATTTTCGGTTGACTTACATACATTAGGGTGAAGGAAAGGGAGTTGAACATGAAAAAGAAAGCATTGATCGCTGCAGGTATTGCTGTTGTTGTTATTCTCGGTCTGTTCATGATCATGCGCGGAAAGTCGTTTGACAAACAGTTCCAGGATACGACTGCCAATTTAACGAATTACTTATTGGAAGGTGATATGGAAATTACCAAAGGCGAGGATATCAAAAGCTATGCTGTCAAGGTTCGGTATCTGAAAGAGGGAGAAGAAGATTATTTTCGTGTGGCGCTGACGGATAAAGATCTGAACCAGGAACAGGAGATCATCCGCAACAAAGACGGTATTTATGTCGTCACACCGTCATTGAATCAGATTTTCAAGTTTGAAGGAAACTGGCCGACAAATTCACTGAAGCCGTATCTGCTTCAATCGATGAGCGAGATCATGAAAAGTGATACGGTTCAGGTGGAAAACAGCGAAAACGGGTATAAAGTTACGGCGGATGTCACTTATCCAAACAATCGCAACTTTAATGTTCAGGAAATGTATTTTGATCAAAATGCCAAAGTACAGTATGTCGAGATTTTTGATAAGGATCATGTTTCGCAGCTGAAGATCGCCTTTACGAAAGTGGATTATGATCCGGGATTGAAAAGCGATGACTTCAAAGTACCGGCACAGCTGGACAAGCAGACTGCTGCATCCGTTGTTGAAGAGGAAGATCTGCCGCTGATGCCGATGGAGACATACGGAGCCGTCCTGGAAAACAATTCGGTCGTGGAAAACGGCGGGGTTGTCCAGCATATTCTGGAGTTTTCCGGAGATAAGAATTTTACGATCGTAGAACAGATCGCCGAAAGTCCGGAAACAACGCAGACGATCATCATGAGCGGAGATCTGTTTGATGCCACGGGTGTGGTAGGAAGGTATGACGGCAGTCAGCTGAGCGCCGTGATCGATTCCATTCAGTATTCGATCTACAGTGATGAGCTGGATGAACAGGAAATGGCGGCAATTCTCAACAGTATGCAGGTGGTCGTGATGAAGTGATGATACGAAGAGGAGATGTGTATTATGCAGATCTTTCTCCTGTTGTCGGAAGTGAGCAGGGAGGAATCCGCCCGGTCGTCATTGTTCAGAATAATAAGGGAAACCGTTATTCAAAGACAGTGATCGTGGCACCTGTATCCAAAAAAATGAGCAAGCCGCCGATACCCACACATGTCATTTTCAGTGCGGATCGTCTCAGTCATGTCTCGATGGTCTTGTGTGAACAGCTGCGCACGATCGATAAAAGCAGGCTGCTGCACTGGATCTGTACCCTGGATGATCAGACACTGGAACAGATCAGCCAGGCAATTCGTGTAAGCCTGAATGTATGAAACAGACCGTACAGGGTCTGTTTCAGCTTGTTGACAAACTATATACTTAAAAAGTATAGAAAAATAATTCGATAA
>OLRK01000995.1_pt1 | contig 27187 bp, 21 predicted proteins | sample 1672911 | NCBI WGS metagenome assembly OLRK01 (sample SAMEA3136736, study PRJEB25190) | human gut metagenome | biome: human gut; feature: human-associated habitat; material: faeces | place: Austria | collected 2013 | reverse complement strand
TTTCATCTTCATTTTGTACTTTTGCACGTTCTTCTTCTCTTTCTTTTACTGTTGTATATGTTGAATCTATCTCTTCTAATTTACTATATTCTTTTTCTTCATATCTTCTTGTCATCAATTCTTTTGCATACTCTTTCAATTCTTTTATCTCTGATTCAAAATTGTTATTTTTGTAGTAAATGTATGCCATCAACAATAATATACAATCTTGAGATTTTTTGATAGTTTCGACATCAATACTATCAATTTTAGAGTTTGAGTCAATTGCATACAATAAAGCATATGAGCATGCTTCAAAGTTGTATTTATGGATATATTTTTCGAAAATCATATTTGCATATTTCCGAATCTGTTCAGAATCCACATCATATTTTTTAAAGATATGGTCTCCTAATATTGGGACTAAATATGGATACAATAGTGACAAAGAAACAACAGATTTAACCAGATATTTCTGTGCATTTTTTGTTAAATTATAATCTTTAAGTGCTTTTATCGCATAAAATATTATTGAATTATTGTCTGCGTTTTCCGAAACTAACTTTATTGTAAAATCAATAAACGCTTGAATTTCTTTATAATCGACATAATCCTTGAATTTTTGAAATGTAACCATATTATTTTGCATTTTGTGAATCCATTTTTCAACAACACAAATTGGAAGTTCGTATATTTCTGTTTTCTTGTGATTCAGTAATAAGTCATATTTTCTTAATTCTCTATTTAAGTCAATTATAAAATTATCCGCATCTTCTTTTGTATCAACATAGCAAATGTAATCATCAATATTCCTTATATAAGAAGTATATTTTTTCGATAAATTTTCATCTATTGCACATAAAATTATTTCTGATAATACATTGGAAGTGTGAGGACCTATTAAAAGTCCATGCGTTTCTCCATTTTTTGAAATCTGTGCATAATGATCTATTTGGTTGTACCATTCTTTACGATTATTTACATTCGCTTTTGCTGCCTCTTTTCCAACAAGTGCCCAAGGAATTGCGTGAGTATATATACTTGGATAACATTTGGAAATATCGGCATGAACCATATATTTTTTTCCCAAATAAATATCTGGCTCAGGAGTTCCGTCATCGATCCAATTTTTATAATTCATCAAAAATAGCGCCTTGGTATCTCGCATTTTTCTAATATGAATTCGGCTAATTAATCTTGGTTGATCCTTTGTTTTTATCTTAAAGTATTCCATTAATTCTGGCCAGTGATTCATCAGTGTTTTGCATAATAGCTCATGTCCCATTGGAGTCGGTATACCAATATTTCTTGGAATATTAGTATTTCTCATGCTTTCATAATTAATATAGCCTCTCCAAGTATCAGCAAACGATTGTTTGCGAATATTTTTACAATAATCTAAAAACAACTCACCTGTAAATATAGGAGGCAATTTTTCTGAAAACATTCCATAAGAAACGAGCTTATCATACAGTTCTTCAGACTTTATTTCTGACATAAATTCAAAATATGTTTTCAATATTTTATACCTCCAATTCTCCACTCGCCAACTTCGATGAATTTATAACCAAGTTAGTAATAATTTATATCATCTTAAAATGCTTGAGTGCTTCCTCAATTAACTTCTCTTTCTCCGGCGGGCAGTGTAATACTTTTTCCTGCTCATTTTTCGGTTTGTTATAACAGTCTCTTTCGATAATCCCGTGTTTCTGCTTCGTCTGAGCAATATACAGCGAAGATACCTTTACGCCGTGCTTTTGCAAAATGTAATCCTTGATTTCCTGATAGGTCGCTTTCGCTTCCGCAGCCGTTAAATCAAGCTCGTCCATATCAATTTTCAAGTCGATATGTGCGTCGGGAGTTTTTCTGAAAAGTTGGACTACCGTCTCGTCGTGCATACCAAATTAAAACATATCCCCACAAAATCACAGAAATATGAAAAATATTTCTGCAGTACGAATACTGTTCGTGTAATCCTTTTCCCACAAAATATAGATTTCTTGAATTTTGCACTTCCTTGATGCAAAATCTACTCCTCAGTACCAATATTTTCTTCCACAGTCTTGATAGATTCGAGTGCCTGATATTCCTGTTTTAATTCTCGCAGCAATTCTTCCTCGCTTGGTAAATACAATTTGTATTTTGACGCAAAAATCTGTGTTTCATTTTCAGGTAACGTATACTTAACTAAAGACTCACTTTTGTCTGCACACAAAACAATACCAATCGGTGGATTGTCTCCTTCATTCATAAGTTCTCGTTCATAATAATGAACGTACATCTGCATCTGTCCTAAATCCTGATGTGTTAAATCCCCAACCTTTAAATCTATCAAAACAAAACATTTTAAAATTTAATTGTAAAATACAAAATCAATTCTAAAGTGCCGTCCATCAAATGTTATTCTTTTCTGTCTTGCAACAAATGAAAATCCTCTGCCAAGTTTCAAAAGAAATTTCTGTAAATGTATAATTAACGCTTGTTCTAAATCACTTTCATAAAAATCATCATTAGGTGTCAGTCCAAGAAATTCTAAAATATATGGATCACGGATGACATCTTCAGGTTTCTTCGTCGGCTCTAACGTCTGTATTTCCTGTGCAACTTGCTCCTTATTTTTACTGGATAATAATCTTTCATAAAAGAAAGAATTTATCTGACAGTCAAGCTGTCTTGTACTCCATTGAGACTTTACAGCTTCCTGCATATAAAATTCTCGTGCATTTTCATTCTCTACTCGCATCAGAAGGCGATAATACGTCCAACTCAATTCGCTACGCAGTGCGTAGCCATTTGGAAATGTTAAATAAAATTGCCGCATATTTTTCAAATTTGCAACGGTAAATCCTTTACCAAAAGCCTGTGTCATTTGCTTTGACAACTCTTTTAATAAACCTGTACCATACTCAGCTTTTCATTGCCGCCTTATTCTTCAATGATTGATTTGCCTATATTCTAGTACGCTTTAACCATTGCAAAATTGGCTGTCTGATAGACTTTATTTCTTGCTGAGATTAAAATGCTTTTGATTTCGTTATAGAAAGACGCTTTCATCTTATCAACTCCATTCTTTTCTCACTTACTCATCATTTTGTATATCTTTTGTCCTATTACCTATTTCTTCCAACCTCAGTTCATTAAACTGGATAATTTGATCAAATTGATAAATAAGCCAACCTATACACGCTTTCTTTATCAAATCTGTTTCATTCAATTTTTCTAATTGTTTTTTTATTTTTTTAATCGAATCTGCGTCTTGTGAATAACTTTTTCGAGTTTGATTATCAGGATATACACGCCCCAACCATTTTCGGAAACCATCTATTGCTTCAGGATTGACAGTATCAAATTTATTAACCCATTCTTCAACATCAGCTTTAGAGAAAACCGGGACATCCCTCACAACATATGTTTTATCTAGACTAATATAATTCACAAGCCTATCTATCCAATCATCTTTTTTCAAAATCTCTTTTATAGTCATACATCTTATCTTCTCAGAATGCGTTGTTATTACATCGTTAATCTCTGCAATAACAACTCGAACCTTTTCTTTAAAATGTTTATCGTCAATCATCCACAAATCTTCTTCAAGCAAATTCACCTCACCCATTGAAGAAATATTCACAATCATATAGTTTTTAATCTGTTGCATATAACTATTATCAAATCCTAAATTTAATAATCTTTGTACCGCAATAATTATTTTTCCATAAAATGAAATCGGATATCTATTATTCTGCAACTGTTCTATTATTTTATTAAGTTGTTCTTCACACCATTCCTGTGTATGAAGATAATACTGTTGATAAAGCAAATAGTATGAGTCATCCATAGGAACTGAGGCTTTTAGCTGTTCTTGTATTGTTAATATATCTTTATTAAAAGTCTCGAACAAAAACTCCCCATTCTCCACATAATTTTTTATAAGAGTTGATGTTGTATTTTGTTCATTACTTAATCCAATCCCGTTTGTCTGTCTAGGTTGATAATTTGCTTTTAGCCTGATTGCCTGACTAAATGTTTCTGAAATAATGTGTTCGCATATATTTTTCTTATATTCAACATCATATGAAATCTCTGACAATCGTTCTAAAAGGTAATTCACTTTCGACAAGAAGAACTGGAATGTTCTTAAATTATGATGCTGATAATAGTCCATTGTAGAAGAAAATGTTTGTACCCTTATCTGAAGCAACTTTTTAATTTCTTCACTACATTTAGATGATGCAATAATTTTTGAAATTATTGCAGGTACATTGGGTTCATACCTCAAAGTAACACCAATAAGTTTTTCACGAATTTTTTTGTACTCTGCATTTGCATCCTTTTGAGGAAAAAGTACTTTTCTTCGTCTTTCAAGCTCATTCAATGAAACTGTATTTGTTTTTACGCTATTTCGAAAAAACATACTTTGTTCCTGTTTAGGCCATTCAATTCTGTCGTCAAGCGTTAACTGATATTGTAATTCTAAATATTGAGGTTCTGCTATTCCAGAAATTTCTTTTTCGTTTGCAACAATAATAACTTTTGTATTTTCATGTTCAACTAACTCATTAAGAAACCCAAACACCTCATTAAGAGGACACTCACAACGTTCAAGATCATCAAATATGAATATAAATGCCCCCAGATTCAACCAGTCTGATGCAATTTCATAAATTGATGTTTCTGGAAGAAACTTTTTTAATATAGCATTGCCTATTCTTTTAGATGATGCAAGAAAATTTTCAGATATGGTATTCTCCGTTTTTCCCCAATTTTTTTGGTCTTTAATCTTATCACGTGCATTTTCAGCAAAACTCCATGCAATATTCTCTTGCACATCATTCATTGTTCTACAACCATACAACGAAATATATTTTATTGTACGAGGGTTTGCTTTACCTTCTTCTTGCTCTTTTATTTGCTTCGAAAGAACATGTGTTATAAAATAAGTTTTTCCGCTTCCCCATTCACCATCAAGCAAAATTGCATAATTATATAAACTATCATCAATGTATCTCAACACTTCTTCTTTTACCTGTTGCTCCGTCATATTTTCATATATTCCTTCCATGATATAAACTTCTCACAAAATTACTCTTATTCATTTTTAAACAAGAATCTTTTTTAGAATTATATCAGACATATGATTTTTCAACAATTAGGACCTATCAAAATCCTCCTGCGTAGCCAACTGTGTGTACTCGCAGTCATCATTTCTACTTTTTGTATACATCTCATTGTTCAGGCCTATCGGACGAAGTTTGCAATTTGCCATGAATGCGTTCTCCTTTCTCATAGATTCAATGACTTTATCAGATTGGCTATATAACCGTACTAGAAAACGCAGAACAAAAAAAGCCACCTACTCTTAAAATCAAAAGAATAAGCTGCTTCATGGAAATTTGCCTTAGATATATTCAATTTTCATTCTCTTGACGGGACATTCATCACTCGAAAGATGAGTTTGTCCACGAGACAATATATCTGTCTTGGCTGATAAGCTGATTTTTCAACTCCACAAGTCTATGTAGCAATAAGCTTCTTTTTCTTTGTTATCTAGATACAAGTAGGCTTTCTTTTCTCTCATATACAACACCGTCTTTCTCTATTTCATTATATAGGGGAGCAGTAGGTTACCTAAATGTAAAAAAGCGTACCACTATTTCCAATGATACGCTTATGGTTTTAGATAACCTCAAAATGCTTCAATGCATCTTTGATAGCTTCCACTTTCTCCGCTGTTGGATGTTTTCTCGAATGTTTCAATTCTTCTACTGTATTAGGAGCGTCATACATCGGCAAGCCCAAATTCCTCTTTAGCTCTGCTATATAAGCAGACTGTACTTTGTCATATTTAGCTTCTATGCATTCATTTATCTTTTTGTATGTAACTCGCTCTTTCTGCTTATACGCTTCGGCCCTCTTTGCGATACTATCCAGCGCTACTTTATACTCACCATTACCTTACTCAACTTTTACATAGATCCGTTCATCCGTTTTTTCGAGAAAGCAATGCCACACATTCGACTGAATAGGTCTGCGGAAACATGTCGACCGGCTGCACCATCTGTGTCTTGTATCCCAGTCCTTCCAGGATATGAAGATCTCTTGCCAGGGTTGCCGCATCACAGGAAACATAAACAATACGTTTGGGGGACATCTGAACGATATTTTCCAAAACGCTTGCTGCGCATCCCTTGCGCGGCGGGTCCACACAGACGACATCCAGTTTGATCTTATTGTCAACAACTTTCTTTGCGTAGTCTGCGGCATCGCTGCAGATGAATTCAACATTTGTAATATTGTTCCGTCTGGCATTTTCTTTTGCATTGACAATAGCCGGTCCTACGATTTCAATACCGATGACCTTTTTGGCATGACGTGCCAGAAACATCGAAATCGTACCGACACCGCAGTAAAGATCCAAGACCGTTTCATCGCCATGCAATTGGCATGCTTTGAGAGCAGTTTCGTACAATACTTTGGTCTGTACCGGATTGACCTGATAGAAAGAGCGGCTGGAAATATGGAAGGAGAAGGTATCCATTTGATCCGTAATGTATTCTTTTCCGCACAAAACTGTTTCCTGATCTCCCAGGATCACATTGTCTTTTCGTTCGTTGATATTCATGATCACGCTTTTGATATTCGGATGCAGGCTGATCAGCTGTTCACCGATTTTTTTCAGTTTGGCGGCATCATTTTTTCTGGTAATGAAAACGACCATCATTTCCTTGGTAGCGAATGCATGCTTGATCAAGACATGACGCATCAGGGATGCTGTCTTCTCATCCTGTTCCAGCAGTTTTCTCACATCAGCGTAAACGGCATTGATCGCCGTGCTTTGGATCGCACAGACATCCATGTCAATAATATCGTTGCTGTTGATTCGATAAAAGCCGCAGTGCAGTCCGTCGCTTTCTAGGCGAAAAGGAATCTGAGCCTTGTTGCGATAGAAAAAAGGTGTATCCATTCCTTTGACCGGCAGCACTTCCAGATCCAGATGGCCGATGCGCTTCATAACTTCCTGAACTTTATGCTGCTTGAATGTAAGCTGTTCCTCATAACTCATATGCTGCAGCTGACATCCGCCGCATCGTTTAGCCAACGGGCAGGATGGCGTAACTCGCTGCAAAGATTCATCCAGCAGCTCAACGATACGGGCATAGCCATAAGTTTTTTTCACTTTTGTAACAGCTAAAAAGGCTTTCTCTCCCTGCATCAGCCCTTTGACGAAAAAAGGAAATCCATCCAGACGTACGACACCCATACCGTCATACGTATAATTTTCGCATACTGCCGTAAATGTCTCATTTTTTTTCATCCGCATACTCCCATTCATTCTTTTTAGATCATATCATCGACATGGTATCCCTGCAACTTCCAACAGGCAAAAGGCGATGAAACATTTCATCGCCTTACCATGCAAGCTATATTGTAAGCCTTACTCCGGCAGTTCTCCGTTCATGACTGCCTCCGCCGTTTCCTCGTCTCTCGGGACACTGAGCACATCCACTACGCTCTTCTCTGAAGCCGAGGTTTTCGTTAAGCATACATAAATCCAATGATCTTCTGTATGCTCTTCATCAAATGAAGAGTAATTATAGACATTGATCGAAAGATCATACATCTTTGCATCGCTTTGCTGTGTAAAATATGTTTCAACCGGCAGGATCGCATCTACTTTGTCATAAGCCTGAGATGCCAGTTTCTTTACCAGTTCTTCATCTACCTCATCGACAATGTCATCCAAATCGATATTGATTCGCAATGTTGCACTTTTCAGGTTTACTTCCACGCTTTCTGCATAGTCCAGTTCCTTCATGGCTGCTTCAATCTGTGTGATCTGATCATCGGTGATTGCCGGATTCAGATCAGTTTCGGAAAAACGACTGCCGACAACCGGGGTTCCGGAATTTTCCGTTGATGTCATAACGACGACCCCTACCAGTATGGTTGGTATCAATATAACTGCAGCAGCGATCCAAACAAGGATGTGGCTTTGTTTTCCCGCATTCTTTTTTGTTTCCTTCTTGTCATTCTTTTTTCTGCTCATAGTAATCACTCCTGATCATTTCTATTCTACTAGAAAACTGAGAATTTTTCTATCTTTTCTTTAATTCTTCCTGAATCAGCTTGTTGGTCATCTGCGGATTTGCCTGCCCCTTGCTGGCTTTCATGACCTGTCCGACCAAGAAGCCGACCGCACGGTTCTTACCGTTTTTAAAATCCTCGATTGACTGCGGATTCGCATCCATGACACTCTGAATGATGGCAAGCAGTTCTCCTGTATCACTCATCTGCTTCATGCCCTTTTCTTCTACGACCTGTTTCGGATCTTTTCCTTTCATGATTTCTTCAAAGACAACTTTTGCCTGTTTGCCGCTGATGTCGCCTTTTTCTACCATGTTGATCATCTCCGCAAGATGTTCTGCCTTGCATGGATTATCCTTCAATTTGATATTGGCTTTGTTCAAAGCCGCTACCAGTTCGACAATGACCCAGTTTGCCGCTTTTTTATAGGCATCCGTACCTTTGCATACTTCTTCGAAGAAATCTGCCAGTTCACGTGTTGCGACCAGGACACCTGCATCATAGTCATTCAGGCTGAAATCTTTCATATAACGCTCTTTGCGCTGATCCGGAAGCTCTTCCAGATTTTCCTGAATACTGCGGATCCAGTTTGCATCAAGACGAATCGGGAAGATATTCGGTTCAGGGAAATATTTATAATCGACATTCCCTTCTTTTTTACGCATCATGACCGTTGTCTTCTTTGTCTCATCATAACGGCGTGTTGCCTGCTCGACAACGCCGCCTTCTTCCAGGATGGCACGTTGACGCTCTACTTCGGCATCGATTGCTTTCTGCACGTTGGAAATGGAATTCAGGTTCTTGATTTCGGTCTTGACACCGAAAGTATCGCTTCCTTGCGGACGCAGGGAAATGTTGACATCACAACGCATGCTTCCCTCTTCCATTTTAACATCACTGACACCGAGATAAAGAAGGATCATACGAAGTTTTTCGACATATGCTGCAGCTTCCGCACCGTTTCTCATATCCGGTTCGCTGACGATTTCGACCAACGGTGTACCGGCACGGTTGAAGTCGATCAAAGTACCTGCATCACTGTGAAACTGCTTTGCCGTATCTTCTTCCATATGCATACGGTTCAGACGGATTTTTTTCTTTCCTTCCTCGGTTTCGATTTCCACATAACCGCCGCTTCCGATCGGATGAAACTGCTGTGTGATCTGAAAACCTTTAGGAAGGTCTGAATAATAATAGTTTTTACGGTCAAAACGAACGACCGGATCAATCTCGCAATGCAGTGCCGTCGCTGCTTTGATGGCAAGACGTACCGCTTCCTTATTTACACAAGGAAGGCATCCGGGATGACCGAGATCAATTTCATTGACACATGTGTTGGCTACTTCGCCGAATGATACAGGCGCACTGGAAAACATCTTTGTTTTTGTTTTCAGCTCGCAGTGAATTTCTATACCGATGACTGTTTCGTAATTCATGCTTTCACCTCCACTGTATTGTCGGCCAGGCCGGTTTCCTCTTCAATAGCCTTGGCGATATTAAACATCATCTGCTCTTCAAACGGACGGCAGGTAATATTGACGCCGATCGGAAGCCCGTCCACAAAACCGCTTGGCAGCGTCATGCTCGGATAGCCGGAAAAGTTTCCCAGCTGCATATGATTGTCTGCCACCATATGTTCGATTCCCATTGCCTCATCGGCTGCATCATTCTCTAACGGAGCCACGTTTGGCGCAGCACTGGCGATAATGCAGTCGCATGCTTCAAATAAAGAGCGGTAATGATCCACGATCAGACGGCGGATCTTCTGTGCCTTACGGAACAGTTTATCCTGATTTTCCACAAACAGTGAATAACTTCCGATGATAAAACGTTTGCGCACATAAGCAGAGAATCCTTTGGTGCGTGAATTCATCATGACTTCTTCCACGCTCTCTCCGTCTTCCCGCATACCAAAACGGATTCCGTCAAGATTGGAATGGTTGGCAGTTGCCTCTGCATTCGCGATCGTCAGATAAACCGGCAGGATCGTTTCCATCAATTCCTGCGGCATTCTGACATGACGAATTTCAGCTCCTCTGTCCTCCAGCTTTTTCATCAGGTCTTCCAGATTTTCACGAATCTGGACATCTTGAATCGCTTCCTGAACGTTATCCAAAATACCGATCACTTTGCCTTCCAGTGAACTGTCCAGCTGATTTAAATAAGCTTCTACCGGGCGCTGTGAACTAGTCATATCGCGGTCATCACGGCCGGCCAGCACCTCCAGCATTGTGCATGCATCTTCTACATTCGTCGTAAAATAGCCAACATGATCCAGGGAAGATGCATATGGAATGATACCGTAACGACTGATACGGCCATATGTAGGCTTGACACCGATAGCGCCGTTGTAGGCTGCCGGTTTACGCACACTGTCGCCGGTATCTGTACCGATGGAAGCAGCTACAGCGCCTGCCGCAACCAGGACCGCACTTCCTCCGCTGCTGCCGCCGGAAATACGTTTTAAATCATATGGATTGTTTACTTTACCGGTATAGGCGTTCTTGTTCGTGCCGCCCATGCCCAGTTCGTCCATGCTTGCTTTCGCAACAATAATCGCTCCCTGTTCTTTCAGACGCTCAACGATATTAGCATCGTATACCGGAACATAGTTGTCCAGAATACGGCTGGATGCCGTCGTACGAATGCCTTTCGTGCTGATGTTGTCTTTCAATACGATTGGCTTTCCGTATAAACGTCCTTTTGGATCTTTATCTTTTAATGCTTCGATCTGTTCATCGATATCACAGAAAGTGACTACTGCATTCAGTTTCGGCTGCAGTTCTTTCAGCCGGTTCAGCGCCGCTTCACAGCGCTCTTTGATTTCCATGTTCTGATCATCTGTCAATCGCATCTTACTTCACCACCTTTGGCACATGTACATGCCCTGCCCGTACGCTTTTAGCATTCTCCAGTGCTTCCTGCTGTGAAAGCACATGTCCGACTTCATCTTCGCGCAGGAAGGAAGTCTCCTCTTCAAATGGATATACCATCGGCTCCACACCTTCGGTATCCACCTTGTCAAACAGCTGGATCTGTTTTGTCAAAACTTCGAATTCCTGCTGCAGATCGCTGATCTCGTCATCATTGACATCGAGCATGATGCCGTTGGCGAGCTTGCGAAAATACTCTTTATCAAATGTTTCCATTCTGCCCTCCTATATCAACATGATTGTCTGTGCATCCGCTGATCCCGCAGATCGGCGAATTACAGCAACATGTTCATTATCACTGCATATATCGATCGTAATTTCATAATTGGTTCCGGTAAACACGGACATCTGTCCGCTGATATACTGCGATAAAGCGATTGCTTCCGCAGCAGTCTTGGCATGCAGATTCACATCAATATTCAGTTCGACAAGCGCATTGTCTTTAAAACGCGCCTCTCCGATGATAAATACATCATCCGGCGTAAAACCGAGCAAACCGCTCTTCAGCGAAGTAAACTGAGAGGCAACGTCTCCCTCCAGTTTGGAGAAAGAATCGCTTGGTACCAGTACCCATTGCTCATTCACATCAGTAAATGAAGCCGAACTGGACGTGCAGTATGCCTGCATGATATAGCTGCCCGGCAGTGTATCACTGTCTGAGAGCACATAAACGCCAATCAGGATCGGCGTATCGCTGCTGATCTCCGGAAAGTTATCACGCATATAACTGTTCAGTTTCTTTCCCTGTGAATCAGCAAACACTTTCAGCTGACTTTCGCTGATTTCTGCCGTTTTTCCGTCTTTGACGGCTGCTTCACTGCTCAAGACCATGGCCAAAGAAATTCCTTTCAGCTCACTTCCCGAATACCAGTCCAGCTCATAAATGTCAATCAGCGGAGCAACGCCCTGCACCGTTTCACCGTTGCCGGTATCAAAACTTTCTTCCAGGCTCTGATTGAGACCGTCCGGATTGGAATCACTGGAACGTCCCAATAAACCGGTCGTATAGTCAGATGCATCCAGAATATCATAAGTTAAAAACTGACTTTCTTTAAATGCTACATTATTCGTACTGAAATAATTCTGAGAGAGCTCCATCAGGCCGGTCGTGATATTGTAACGCTCTCCCTGATCGGAAATGACAGAAGTATGCTTTTGTCTGGCATCACTGGTGTTGAATGGCAGAATAGCCGCATAATCGCCCTCTGTCGCAATGGTCTGTGTGTCATTGCGGCTTGTATTTCCGTCATTACAGCCGCTCAGCAGCAAAGTCGCCGTAAGACATGCGGCAAGCAGTTTAGTTGTTTTCATATTGTTTCACCTCCTGTGCAAAAGCTTCCTCATCCATTATTTCGACGCCCAGTTCCTTTGCCTTGTCAAGCTTGGAACCGGCGTTTTCCCCGTAAATGACCAAATCGGTCTTCTTTGATACGCTGCCGGCTACATTGGCCCCAAGGTCCTGCAGGATTGTTTTGGCCTCGTTTCGCTTATAAAGTGACAGCGTTCCCGTCAACACCACGGTCTTTCCGGTAAAGATGCTTTCCTGAATGACTTGTGCCTCGCTGCTCATGCAAAGACCAAAATCTTTCAGCTGATCGATCAGCGCCCGGTTTTTTTCCTCTGCAAAAAAAGCAACGATGCTTTGCGCCGTGATGGCACCGATATCACGGATCGCCGTCAGCTGCTGTTCATCGGCTTCCATCAATGCATCCATTGTCAGAAAATGCTTTGCCAGAATGCGCGCCGCTTTCTTTCCTACCTGACGAATGCCAAGACCGAACAGCAGATTTTCCAGCGGATTTGATTTGCTGGCTTCGATGGCATCGATCATCTTCATGAAAGACTTTTCCTGATAGCCTTCCTTTGCCAGGATATCTTCGCGATGTTCCTTGAGGCGGTAAATATCCTCGATGGCGTCCAGAAAGCCCCATTCATGAAACTGCTCGATGCGCTTGTCTCCCAGTGTATCGATATTCATGGCATCACGGGAAGCAAAATGAATCATGCTTTCCACGACGCGGGCCGGACAGTCCTGATTGATGCAGTAATGTGCGGCTTCTCCCGAAAGACGTACCAGATGACCGCCGCAGACCGGACAGATATCCGGAAAAACATAAGGTTTCTGAGAACCGTCACGGCGGCTGATGTCAGCGCTCACCACTTCCGGAATGATATCCCCTGCCTTACGCACGACGACGATATCATGAATACGAAGATCTTTCTCCCGGATCATATCCTCATTATGCAGCTGAGCGGCACTCACTGTCGTGCCGGCAACACGCACCGGCTCCAAAACAGCATTCGGCGTAATACGCCCTGTTCTTCCCACGCTCAGCACGATATCCAGCAATCTTGTCTTGACTTCCTCTGCCGGAAATTTATACGCTGTGGCCCAGCGCGGCACCTTGACGGTCGTTCCCAAACGTGTCTGTGCACTCAGATCATCTACTTTAATGACCATTCCATCGATTTCATAAGGAAGGTCATGACGCTTTTCGCTTACTTCCTGGATAAATGCCCAGATTTCATCTACATTGTCACATCTGCGCCGCAGCGGATTTACCCGCAGATGAAGCCGCTGCATTTCCTCCAGTGCTTCTTCATGCGAGAAAATGCCGTATTCGGAAGCATTGACGAAATAATACCAGAATGCATCCAGCCCGCGTGCAGCACAAACTGCACTGTCCAGCTGCCGGACACTTCCGGCAGCAGCGTTGCGCGGATTGGCAAACAGTTCTTCGCCCTGTGCCTCCCGTTCACTGTTCAGACGCAGGAAACTTGCTTTAGGCATATAAACTTCACCGCGGATCTCGACTTCTCCCATCAGGTCAATATGCATGGGAATGCTTTGAATGGTACGGATATTGTGTGTTACATCTTCGCCTACCGTTCCATCGCCGCGGGTCACTGCCTGTGAAAAATTTCCGTCGCGATAAATCAAGGACATGGCAAGACCGTCGATTTTCAGTTCCACGATATAGCTGACATTAGGCTCGCTGCCGCGGATCCGCTCATCAAAAGCCTGCAGTTCCTCATAATTGAACACATTTCCCAAAGAGAGCATCATTCGCTTATGCTCTACTTTCTCGAACCCTTCCAATACTGCTCCGCCGACACGCTGCGTCGGTGAATTAGGATCATACAGCTGCGGATATTTTGCTTCCAGTGCTGTAAGCTCCTGCATATAACGGTCATATTCCTGATCGCTTCGGCTGGGATGGTCAAGCACATAATATTCATAAGAGAGCTTCTCCAGCAGTTCGCGAAGCTCTTTGATACGCATAATTTCATCCATATCCTGCTTCCTCCAGTTATTTCTTTGTCAAGGAAGGATGATCCGCCATGATCTTGCGGACTCCGAATTTCTGTTCGAACGCAATGGTTGCCAGCCCGTCCTCAAGACGGATGATGACACCGTCACCAAAGGAAGCATGATGGACCAGATCGCCCTTGCGCAGTTTTCCTTTTTTCTGTCGTTTTTTTCCAGCGTTCGAAGATCCTTCAAATAAAGAAGACATCGGGCTGCGCTGTGCGTTTGCGGAAGCATACGGCTTTTCAGAACTGAAATTGCCCTGCCTGTATAGATCAGTATCATCACTGAACCGATTGCGCGGCTTCGCTCCCACATCTTCCATCAGCTCAGCAGGAATTTCCATAACGAAGCGTGACGGTGTCTTGACTTTGTCCAAAACAAAACTGTACCCCATGGAATCCGAGATGAACAGCTGTTTCTTGGCTCTTGTCATCGCTACATAGATCAGCCGGCGTTCTTCTTCCAAAGCCGGGTTTCCGCCTTCGCTGATGCTTCGCTCACTCGGGAATATTCCCTCGCAGAGGTTATAAATAAAGACACAGTCAAACTCCAGGCCTTTGGCGGCATGAACCGTCATCAGCTGAACAACATCGCTTCCTTCGAATACATCATTATCGGTATACAACGCCACTTCCTGCAAATACTCATCCAGCCCGGCATCGGGATGGTCTTCGATGTACTGCTGCATATCATTTAAAAGTTCCTTGATATTCTCCATTCGGTCCGTTTCATTATCTTCCTGCAGCATCTGCAAATATCCGCTGTCCTCCAGCACTTTTTTCATCAGCAGGTCAATGCTGAGATTCGCTGCCTGATTGCGGCATTCCTCAATAACAGAAACAAACTGATGAATGGCCTTTTTGGCCTTAGCGGAAGAAAGAGCCGGATGCGAAAGGACCTCATACAGGTTTACGTTTTCTTCTTTTGCCTGTTCTTCCAGCTGTTCGATGCTCTTGGCACCGATGCCTCGTTTCGGTACATTCAGCACACGACGAACTGCCAAAGATTTCCACATCTCTTTTGGATCATCTTCCTGTTTTGCGCCAAGCAGGCGAAGATAACTCAGTGCATCCTTGATCTCGGCACGCTCATAGAAACGGATGCCGCCATAAATACGGTATGGAATATGAGCGGAAAGCAATGCTTTTTCTAATCCGCGTGAAAGATAATTTGACCGGTAAAGAACGGCAATATCACGATAAGCCGTCCCGCCGTGATGCAGGGTCTTGATCTTGGCAGCGACCCATACCGGTTCATTTTGTTCGTCTGCGGCAGAGAAATGAATGATCCGTTGGGAACTTTGCCTGCTTGTATACAAGTCTTTATCGATTCGGTTTCTGTTATTTTTGATTACCGCATTGGCACCTTTCAAAATATGCTCCTCACTGCGGTAGTTTTCATTTAAAATAACGGTCCGGCAGTCCGGAAAATCTTTTTCAAAATCAAGAATGATATCCACCTTGGCACCGCGCCAGGTATAAATCGTCTGATCCGGATCCCCGACCACGCACAGCTTCGTATGCTCCGCGCATAACAAGCGGATGATGTCATACTGCAGTTCATCCACATCCTGGAATTCATCCACATGAATATATGTAAAGCGTCTCTGCCACTTTTCTCTTATTTCACGGCTCTCTTTCAACAACCGGTGTGCCTGCAGCAGCAAATCATCAAAATCCAGGGCATACATATCCTCCAGGCGTTTCTGATATGCACCATATACCTCCGCCTTGATTTTCTGTCCCTCAAACTGTGCAGCATCCTGTGCCTGCGCAGGAGAAACAAAAACCGTCTTGCATGCGGATATATATCCAAGCATGGACGGATAAGAATAAACTTTCGTATCTATTCCCTTTTCCTTATATATTTCTTTCAGAATGCTTTTTTGATCCTCGCTGTCCAGAATCGTAAAGTTACGCGGATAACCAAGTTCACGGATATCCTCACGCAGCAGCCGCACACAGAAAGAGTGGATCGTCGAGATCTGCACGCTGCGGGCTATCGGCCCCAGCATGTTTTCAACACGTTCCTTCATCTCTCTGGCAGCTTTATTGGTAAACGTGATTGCCAGGATCTTATTGGGATATACATGGCATTCATCGATCAGATAAGCAATTCGTGTAGTGACCACTCTGGTCTTTCCACTGCCCGCACCGGCAATGATTCGAACATGGCGGTCAATACAGGCAGCAGCCTCTTTTTGTCTGTCATTCAACTGTTCCAGAATCGACACAAAATCACCTCTGCAATATTATACACTAAAATCATATAAAAATCTGTCCGTTTCTCAAAAATGAAAGATGAACGAAAGCATACAGTTCGATACACAATTTACGGTTCCCATAAAAAGCCATGGCTTTTTCCAAGCGGGAATATTATAATAGAAAAAGTATTGAGGTGAACACATGAAAAGAAAAAAACGCAATTATACGAAAACCATCGATCTGCTCTTTTTATTGGTACTGTTAATTGTCATGATATATGCATTCTGGTCACTGTTTCAGATGAACCTTCTGCCGATGCACTGGCTGTTAGCAGCAATCGCTGTCGCAGCCATTATCTATCTGCGTCTGCTGGCAGCTGTTTCCAAGCGGCGTCCCCGCTGGGTCAGCTACATCAGGCGCTGCTTTATCATCGTGCTGTGTGCCTGTCTGCTATCGATAGGGCATTACAGCGGCCGTATCAACCGCTTGTTCAATGCGATTTCCGTAGCCAAAGACGAAACAGTGACGGTAATGATACTGGCACGCAATGACGGCACCATTTCATCTTTGAGTGATCTGAATTCGTCCTCCGTCATCGGTATCCAAAACGGTACTGACAGCGATACCGGTACCTTTGCCAAAGAAAAACTGAGCAGCGATGCTCCCAATGCCGCCTTTTCCGAAGACACTTATTACGCCACTTTGATCAATAATCTGACATATGGAAATCTGGATGCTGTCGCGATCAGTGCCAAATATTACGATATGATGATCAAAACAGATGAAATTGAAGAAGATTCATTTTGCACGCTGGCAACTTATACATATACCAAGACATGGGAAGATGACAGCAATAAGGATCTGTCCACCGAAGGCTTTACAGTTTACATCAGCGGCATCGACGAACTGGGCACACCGGATCAGCAGCTGCGCAGTGACGTCAATATCCTGCTTTTCATCAATCCGCTTGCACACCATGTCACAATGGTATCCATTCCGCGTGATGCCTATCTGCCCAACAAAGCCTACGAAGACAGTGAGTTCGCATTGGACAAACTGACACACACCGGACTGTACGGCATCGATACAACCGTTGAAACAGTGGAAGACTTCTTTGATATTGACATTGACTATTATGCCCGTATCTCATTTTCCAGTGTCATTGAGATCGTTGACGCTTTGGGCGGCATTGATGTCGATGTGGAAATCGATTTCTGTGAACAAGACGAATACAGAAATAAGGATGAGGCCCATCAGATCTGTCTGTCTTCCGGAGAACAGCATCTCGACGGCCAGCAGGCACTGGCCTATGCCCGCCATCGCAAAACAGCCGGTTATGATACGGCAGGAAGAGAACGGGCACAGCAGCGTATCTTAAAAGCCATCATCGACAAAACACTTTCACTGGATGGCATTTCATCGCTCGATCAGTTAATGGACATCATCCCCTCTTATGTGGAAACAAACATGCCTGCTTCTAAAATGGCCGATTTTGCCAAAGAGCAGCTGCGCAGTCTGAAACCTTGGACCATTGAGAGTCTGTCGCTGGATAACGGCGTCAATGCACACTATATGTTCCAGGCTTCGCTGAATGATCTTGCCGATGCCTACATCTTCAGCAGAACAGATGTTCAGTATGTGGAATACGCCTACGAGTCAAACTGTACAAATCCGCAGATGAATGACTTCAGCTTTGATCTGAACGATCTTTCTGCAGGTAAAAAACAGTTCGAGGACAAAGATGAATATGTATGGAGCGATGAAGTACAGGCTTACTGATTCTTCTTTGAAATGATGTGAAAAATATGTGAATGTTTTTATTCACATATTTTTTTATTCCTTTTCTTACCTTTATCTACTATAATAAAAAAAGGTGATAAATATGAAAAAAAATAAAAACGGGTTGAAACACCTGCTTTCACGCAAAATAGACTGGGCCATCTTCGCCGTGTTTGTCTTGACAGCGGCAGTTGCCTTTTACTATTTTTTCCACATGTATTCCATTTTGCCAAGCACACGGCTCTTTAAGATACTGATCCTTGTCGGTGTCGTCGTGATCCTGCTTTTGATCCTGAGCTTCCTGTTGATTCGCTTCCACAAGCTCAACAAAGTATGCACCTGGATCCATCGTGTATTCATGATCGCACTATGTCTGATCCTGTGCTATGCAAGCTATACGATCCAAAATTCAAGCAGCACGCTTTCCATCGTCACACAGGGCGATAAATCGGTGATCAAGATTTCTGTCATCACGATGAAGGATTCCGATATTACAACTGTTGATGACCTGAGCGGAAAGAAGATCGCGATCCAAAACGGCATGGATCAGGACAACAACGAATATGCAAAAGAACAGCTGGATAAAGAAGTCAGCAACGCCAACTACGTTGAACTGCTGGATTATACAACGATGTACGACCAGATGGAGAGCGGAGAAGTCGATGCCATGATCATCTCCAACACAAGCATCGGCCTGCTGGAAGAGCAATACGAAGGTCTCCAGGACAACATCCGTACGATCACGACATTTGAACGTGAAAACACTTCCGTCAACACGGCAACGACAACAAAAGATCTTCGCACAGAGCCTTTCGTCGTATATCTGGGCGGTATGGATGAAGGTGAAGATCCAAGCATCAACGGCCGCTGTGATGTGAACATCTTATTGATGGTCAATCCGAAAGTCAATAAAATTACGACAATCTCAATTCCGCGTGATTCTTATGTACCGAATCCCGCATTGAACAATGCAAGTGACAAACTGACACATTTAGGCAACAACGGGCCGGAAAACAGTATAGCAGGACTGGAACTCTTTACCGGCATCGATATCGATTTCTACGCAAAAGTCAATTTCTTCTCTGTCATCGAGATCGTAGATGCGATCGGAGGTGTAGATGTCGATGTACAGCTTGATTTCTGTGAGCAGGACGAATACCGCAATAAAGACGAAGCACATCAGATCTGCCTGTCTACCGGCGAACAGCACCTGAACGGAAAAGAAGCTCTTGCTTATTCACGCCACCGTAAGACCGCTTCCTGGGGAACACAGGGTCGTGAAAAAGCACAGACACAGATCATCGAAGCAATTATCAATAAGCTGACAACGGTTGAAGGTGCTTCTAAGGTCAATTCCGTCATGAACATCGCACAGAAGTATGTCTCAACCAACATTCCGATGGATCAGCTGACTTCCTTCCTTTCTTATCAGCTGGATCATCTGAAGCCATGGAAAGTGGAAGGCATCACATTAACAGATGGAACCGATATGAGCCTGACAACAGGCAGCATGACCGGTACTCCGTTAAGCTGTCATCTGCTGACACAGGAAGATGCGCGCCTGATCAATGCCGCTTACAACAGCATGTATGAAACACCGAAAATGGATTCTTTCTCTTTCGATGTCAATGATTTGAGCTTCAGCGATGTTGAATTCGAAAGCAGCGAGTATATGATCTGGGCAAGCGATGCAGATTCCCTTAACTCATACACTGTTTATTATGGCATGCAAAACAGCGTAACATACGAACCGGAATACACACCTGCTCCGGAAGAAACATATGAACCGCAGACGCCGGCAACACAGACACCGTCTGATAATGAAAGCGATGAACCGGATAAAGATGTCAACGTTCCTCAGGAACCGACGGAGCCAACCGATCCGCCAGTCGAACCGACTGATCCGGTAGAACCAACTGACCCGGAGGAGCCGACAGATCCGACAACGCCGCCGGTAACCGAACCGGAGAATCCGGGAACGGAAACAACGGCCTGATAAGAATAAAAACTGCAGTATACAAATATTGTGTACCGCAGTTTTTTTTGTGTGACAGCGAAGGGACATATTTTTTTGCGAAAACCAATCCCATAATTCATGTACATATTATATGATAGAAAAGGTGATTCTATGAAAATAATACAATGCTTTCGAAAGTTTCGTATATCTGCTGTTTACGCATTTTGTATGTTCAGCCTGTTTTTATTTGTATACGATCATTATTACTATGATATAACCGATACTAAATATTACTTTTTTTATTTAACCACCTGCCTCGCCGCAGGTATCTTGACGGCTTGTTTGACCCTCATAGTATCCAAAGCAAAGAAGATGCATCGGTGATTGAAAAGAAAGTACGGACATGTATGTATGCGGTATTCGCAGAGAGACATCTCTGCAACGATCGGTTATTTACGGCTTCCCGATGACACAAAAAGATGAAATTGGATATCGTAGATGCAGTAATTCCTGAATTGGAAGAATGTCAAAACCATCCACTGGAAAAGTGCTATGCATTCGTTTTCGTAAACCGCTTATATTCTATATAATGCTTTACAACGATCATGAAGCAAACAAATGCGCTGTATTCGTGGTTCTTGGTCATGGCCTCATCGGAAGAAAAGAGATCCTGTGCTTATGGATAAGCGAACGTGAAAAAAGAAGCAATGGATACACATCTTTGATGAGATCAAATCAGCTCAGAATCATGGGAACAACGAAAAATGATATGTAATAAAAAAAGAAAAGCCGACAAAACATTACTTACACATGATTGGTCGCATTCACATTAAAATGGCAAGTAACGAACTACTTGCCATTTTAAGCATATACTTTAAATATCATGCATGCTAGGTTAGATTTTGAGAATGAATTTGAAACTTTTACAATTATATACACAGTTTGCTTGACAAACCCATATCAGCTCAATATCCATACTTCCTATTTACAACTTGTTGGTTTCTCTATTCTCATGGTAAGCCAGACCTTATGACTGGAATCCTCTAAGTTCTATTAATTACCTCTTTTATAAATGAAGATTGCATTGACACTGATGCACACAGGAGCGAAGATATGCGATATCTTTTTCTTCCTTAATGATCAGTTCCAGATAAAGACGCTGCTGATCGCAGGAAAGCAATGAACGCAGCTGATAAAAATCATCCTGTTCTGTTAACAGATCGATTCCTTTCACTGTTTCATTCTGCCAATGATTCCCCTTTTCTTCGACTTCTGCCCACGATGCTGCTTCCAGAGAATGACAGGAAGCTTTCCACATCCATTCCCATCCGTCGCCGGCATCTGCATAAGGTGCCATCAGATACAGCTCATCGTGTACCGGATCATAGCTTCGTTCACAGCAGCCAAGCGCATACAGGCTCCATTCATGAAAAAGGTGATATACTTCTTGATGGCGATATTGCGATATTTCTTCATCCATTTCAACACCTTCAGAAACGGCCTCCTCACGTCCCAGAAGCCGGCATAACTCATGATATGCATGCAGCGGCAAAGTAATGGAAGGGTCTTTCTGATGTGCGATTTCAATGTAATCTGCGATCATTGATGCAAATTTTTCACTCACTTCATTCATCCGGGCAAAGCCTCCGTAGCCTTCTTTAGCCAGCAGATGCAGAGCACAGTTCTTATAATACTGTGCATCCCGCTGCTCGTTGATCCAGACAAAGAAATATGGCGCAAGCTGCTCGATATCCATTTCCTCAAACTCATGGCGATCTAAAAAACCGCACGGCGTGATGATCCTATCACTATGAGAAGCTGGCAGATAATGCGACGAATCGAAATAATAGTTTTTCCGCTGCATCGATTCTTCTTCTAAAAGAAGACGTTTCAGATCCTGCAGCCACGGATAAAAAATGTCATATTTTAAATGCTGGAAATCCGGCTGTTCCCGATATCCGCAGTCATCGCTGACAGCACATTCTGCTTCACATTCTTCGTCGATCCATTCCATCAGATTGACACAGTAGGCATGAAAGCCAGGACCGGCATGACTGGTATGTGTTTCCATTCGTATGCTCCCCTCATCCTCACGGCATTCAATCACACCCTGCGGACAGATTTCGACAACCACGCATTCTCCTCTTTCTTCCAGCTGCAGCTTCTCCTGATCACAGATCAGCTTCAGCACCTCATAAAAATCATTTCTCTGCTTTTCATCTTTTATCTTTGCACGAAGCGATACTTTCATCAAATTCCTCCTTGTCTGACAGTCCAAAAAAGAACTGAGATACTCAGTTCTTTTTAAGACAATGCAATGACACGCATCAGCGTTTTCGGCATCGGTGTTTCTTCGAGTTCACCGCTGTTTAGATCTTTCAGTGTTTCATAGTCATAATCATCGATCTTGATGACAGACAATACTGCGGATTCCTTAAGATCCTCCGCTTTCGTATCTTCATAAGCGATCTCCACGCTGACCTTATAACCGTCATAATTCTGGTTGTCATATGTAATGGATGCCTCTTCCGTATTGTTTACTGTAACTTCTTTTACGGTCGGCAACTGATCTTCGCCAAGATCTGTTTTGATCGCAGAATAATTATTGTAGAAGTAGAAACGAGCATATACTTCCATATCTTCATATACGTCACTTGGCACATAATTCAGTCCACCGACATCCGTATCTGCTTTCTTGTTGGATAAAGTAAAGAAATCGGATACGAACAGCTTTGCGAGCGCCTGTGCTTCCGCTTTATTGTCGCCGCTCGTCAACGCTTTGCTTAATTCATCATATGCACTCTTCATGCATGCTGTCGGATTCTCTGGAACAAGATAAACCGAATTTTCTGTTATTTCAATTTTTTCATTTTCTTTGGTCTGCTCTTCTTTTTTATTGCCGCTGCATCCGCTCAGCAACAGGCATAATACGCAAAGAGCTGCCATTATACGCTTCAGAGACTGAAACATCATATCCCTCCTGTTTTACATAGCAAATTTAGTATAACATACTTTATATGGAAAATCATTGTAAAACTATGTTTTCTTAACGAATTGTAAGACTGAGGGTACATCTGTTTCAGATAAAAAAGACGCCTTGACAGACGTCTTTCATCATTATGCAAATGTTACCCAGAAATAAATCAGGAAGATGACATCCAGGATCCATACAGAAGGATGGATGTCTTTTGCTTTGCCGGCTCCGATCATTCCTACTGTATATACGACGAATCCGATCGCAATACCATTGGAAATTGAATAACCGAGAACCATGACCAGAACAGTCAGGAATGCAGCAGATGCAATCATCAGATCATCCCAGTCGATTCCTTTCAGCTGCTGTGCCATCATAACGCCTACCACAACCAGGGCCGGTGCTGTAACAGCATTTGTGATTGCGCTGATGATCAGCGGTGAAATGAAGATAGAAAGAATAAACAGGACACCGGCAGTCACTGCAGTCAGACCTGTACGTCCGCCAACACCGACTCCTGAACTTGATTCTACAAATGAAGTAACCGTAGATGTACCGATGGCAGCACCGAAGACAGTACCAACAGCATCAGCCAGCAGTGCACGTTCCGCATTTTTCAGTTCGCCTGTTTCCGGATTTACAAGACCGATCTTATTACCGATGGCAACCAGTGTTCCTGCTGTATCGAAGAAATCGACAAACAGGAATGAGAAAATCATGACAATTGTTTTTGACGGATCGGCAAACAGTTCATTAAATCCGTTCAGGAATGCTCCTGCGCCCTCCATATGGAAATCTGTCGTGATAAATGATCCCTGCGGCAGTGTAGGCATGCCTTCGATATGGAAAACCATACCGGCAATGATGCCGACCACGGCAGTAATGACCATTCCGACAAATACACCGGCAGGCACCTTTTTGATGACCAGAAGCAGTGTTACCAGAATACCAAATAAAGCAAGCAGCACTGTTGGGTCTGAGAAATTGCCCAGTGAAACAAATGTAGACTCACTCGCAACGACGATTGCCGCATTTTTCAGTCCGACAAAAGCAATAAAGAATCCGATACCGGCACCGATTGCAACCTTCATCTGAACCGGAATGGCATTGATGATCATCTTACGGATGCTCGTAACGCTGATGACGATGAAGATCACACCGGAAACAAAGACACCGGCCAAAGCAGCTGACCAGGAATAACCCATCTGTCCGCAGACAGTGTAGGCAAACAGTGCATTAACTCCCATGCCGGCAGCAAGCGCAACCGGATAGTTCGCCACAAGACCCATGATGATGCTTGCGACAGCAGCTGACAATGCAGTAGCAAGGAAGACAGATGCAACGTCCATGCCGGCAGCACTCAGGATGCTCGGATTGACAGCCAGAATATATGCCATTGCCAGGAATGTTGTCAGACCGGCAATGATTTCTGTTCTTACTGTCGTTTTGTTTTCAGTTAAATGAAACAGTTTTTCTAACATAAATCGTACCCCTCTCATTTTGTTTTCTTCTGTTGAACATATATGTCAAAACAGAAAAAGACTTTTACATTTTACAGGAAAACAACAAAAATAACAAGCATAATTACTTTTTATCATTGACAAAAGGCATATACAATGTTATAAGGCGCTGCGTTCCGCTGTCTTCCATCCCGGCATTTGCCAGCTCCTCAAAGTTGGCAAGGACGGACTGCAGAATTCGCAGTTTTAAATCACGCTCTTTCGATTCTTCCACTGCCAGGCGCATATCCTTGATAAAATGCTTGATGAAAAAACCCGGTGCATAATCGGCAGCTGCCATTTTCGGACCTAGCAGTTCCAGCTGCCGTGAACCGGCTGCTCCGTCTTTCAGACAGGAAATAACGGACGAAGGATCGATTCCCTGAGCGCAGGCATAGGCCAGTGCTTCACTGACACCGCTCAGCGTGCCGGCAATCATGATCTGATTCACAAGTTTCATATGCTGGCCTCTGCCGGCCTCTCCGCAATAATAAATATGTTTTCCCATCGCCGCAAACAGCGGATAGGCACGTTCATAATCGTTTTGCTCTCCGCCGGCAAGGATCGTCAGTGTTCCCTCTCGTGCACCGCTGTCCCCACCGGTAACCGGAGCATCCATGACGGCAAGATGGCGTATCTTCCCATGCTCATGAAGCATTGCTGCCAGTTTAGGGGATGAGGTCGTCATATCAATCAAAAGCGTTCCTTCTTTAGCGAAAGCAAAGATCCCGTTTTCACCGCAGTATACTTCTTCCACATCACTCGGATAACCGACCATCGTGATCACTGCTTCGCTGGCCTTTACACACTGAGCGATCGAAGGATGCAGGATTGCTCCTTCCTCAATGAGATCCTGTGCTTTTTTGGGGGTACGTGCATATACGTGGACCGTATAGCCGTGTTTCATTAGATTTCGCGCCATGGACTTTCCCATGATCCCTATACCGATAAATCCGATCTGCTTCATAGCCGCCTCCATATTCATTCTTTGTCAAAAGCCTTAAAATATGCTTTTGCGCTCCTGTTCATTTCGTTGGAAAACTCACTTTCGTACTTACGGCGCCAGAATGCTTCGACCTGAGCCTCAAAATCAACGATCGGCGCATTGTTGCGCTGCGCACGTTCCTCAAAGAATGCACGATGCCGTTCTGTGCTCATCGTGTGATAAACATTCTTATGGACAATATAATCACGATGGAATCGGGCCGGTTTCACGCGCTCTTTCTGCTGTTGTGTCGGGTAGCCGAAAACCAGCATGCAGGCCGGCATCACTTCATCCGGCAGTTTCAATGCCCGCTTTACCTTCTCCTGCTGTTCGATGATGTCGCCGATATAGCAGCTGCCAATGCCAAATGACTCTGCCGCTACCACCATATTCTGTGCGGCAATATTGGCATCACTGAGCGCCAGCCATATATCTCCCAGTCCCGGTTTACGAGGCTCGCATCCGGCCGCTTTATATAAATCACACCAGCGGCGGTGATCTGCCACGAATACGACCATCAGTTTGGATTCCAGGATCCAGTTTTGATGATCACATGTCTGGGCCAGCAGTTTTCGCTGTTCCTCATCCTCAATTTCAATCACGCTGTAAAGCATCTGATTCCCTGCCGTAGGCGCCTGAAACGCAGCTTCATAGAGCTGTTCTTTAATTTCCATGGAAATCGGCTGTTCCTCAAATACCCGTACACTTTTTCTGTTTCTCAATGCATCCATCGTATTCATGTTTCATTCCTCCTTTATACATCAGCACAGTTGTCTTGTTCACTGTTCCTCTTCATCGCATCGAACACGGAAAGCAGCGGCAAGGGTTTTGTCAATTGCTCCCCCAGCGTTTTCTGCATCCAGACAACATCATGCCATTGATCCAGTTTATAACCGCATTTTGTCAAATATCCCACACTGTGAAAAGCCATTCGTTCATGAAATGAAATGCTTTTTTCATTGTCAGCTGTTATCAGCGCATAAACAACACGAACATGCTGTTTTTCCAGGATTTCCATCAGTTTCTCATACAATTGGGAAGCCATTCCATGATGCGGCTGATCCATTGCAAAATAAATAGCCAGATCAGCACACCAGTCATAAGCAGAGCGTTCAAAAGCCCTGGAAGCATACGCATAACCGAGAATAGTTCCTTCTTCTTCCGCCACCAGCCAGGGATAAAAAGACGTGATCTCCTCAAAACGCTTTGCGAATTGTTCAAAAGAAGGCACCTCTGTTTCAAAAGTAATCGCTGTCTGTTCGATATAAGGACAATAAATCGCATAAATAGCAGCCAGATCTCTGTATTCTGCCATTCGTATTTTCATACTGATTCCCCCATTTGCCATTTTCTCCACTATTTTATCATAACCATGCACAGTTTCGAAATCTTCACTATCATTTACAACTGTTTTTATTAAAAAAGGGGCTGTAACGAACAAGTGATTTTTTGAATATCACTGGAGCGTTACAGCTCTTTTGT
>OLRK01000989.1_pt1 | contig 27228 bp, 29 predicted proteins | sample 1672911 | NCBI WGS metagenome assembly OLRK01 (sample SAMEA3136736, study PRJEB25190) | human gut metagenome | biome: human gut; feature: human-associated habitat; material: faeces | place: Austria | collected 2013 | reverse complement strand
GACAAAGCGCACTGTGAATTTAAGTTTTCAAAGTGCACTTTGTCAACAATCTGAGACACTTTTTCCGTGAAAAAATGTCTTTGATCTTCTCTTCAAACTATGCGTATGTACGAAGCGGAACGACAAGCATCAGCACGCTGTCATCACCTTCGGTATGAATGGTGAACGGCTTCATCTCTCCGCAGAGATGGAATACGATTTCTCCCTGCTTCAATGCTTTTAATGCTTCAAACACATAACGTCCGTTGCAGCTGACAGTCAGACGGTTTCCCTGGAACTGGGCATTCGATAAAACTTCCAGAGAAGAACCTACTTCCGCAGAGCTGGATGACAGGACACATTCGTTTTCATCCAGTGTGAACTTTATAATATAAACACCGTCATTCTTAATGAAGCTGGCACGGTCAATCGCATTCAGCAGCTCCTTGGAGTCAATGCGCAGTTCATAACTGTAATCCGAAGGAATCAAACGATTCGTTTCCGGATATGCTCCATCGATCAAACGTGTCTGAATGATCGTATGATCAATGTGGAACTGAGCTTTTTTATTATCGACATATAATGTAACGGTTTCTTCATCACCGATACTCTTTAATACTTCCTGAAGACTTTTAGAAGGAATCGTGATATTGAAAGACAAAGAATCCTTGATATCCACTGTTTTCTTTGCAAGGCGATAAGAATCGGTTGCTACACACTGCAGCTGTTGGTCATGACATGAAAAGTTGACTCCTGTCAAGACCGGACGTGTTTCTCTGTCACTCGTCGCAAAACAAGTCTGTGTGATGATTTCTTTCAATACTTCGGAAGAGATATCGAATGTTTCTCTTGGCTGCGTAAAATCAATGGCAGGATAATCCGTCGATTTGATACCGTTGATCTTAAATTGAGAATTTGTTCCCGAGATACGGGTAAGTGTATCATCCAAAACTTCAATTTCGATAATATCACCTTCGATCTTACGAACAATTTCAAGAATATATTTAGCTTCGATGACTATGCTGCCCATGTCATTGATCTGCAGTTTGTTTTCTTCGTCAGGCAGGATCGTGGAACGAATCGAAATATCGGAATCACTTCCGGTAAGAACGATGCTTGTTTCACTGACATCTATTTTGACTCCTGAAAAAGCAGGAAGCGGTGAAAAAACAGAAATAGCTCTTGCGACTACGGAGAGTTTTTCATAAAAATAACGCTTACTGATAGTAAAGTTCATGATTTGATCCTCCTGTATATATATTTATACTTTAATATAATAACAATAATAAGAGTGTGGAAAACAGTGGAAAACCTGACAAAAGCTTTAATTTTCAGGCAAAATCCATGAAATTTCCTGTTGAAAAGCTGTGGAAAGACGGTGGATAACTGTGGAAAACTATTGAATTCCCAGTTTGGTCTCGATCTGCTGGACTGCTGTTTTGAACAGTGAATCCTTTTTGATCATTGTCTTTGCTTTTTCATATGATGACATGATCGTGGAATGATCGCGATTGCCGAATTCCATTCCTATTTTTACAAAAGGAATCTGCAAATGCTTGCGGCATAAATAAACTGCGATATGCCGGGCATTGGCAATCTGTTTGGTCCTTGACTTTGATTCGATCTGTCCTCTTGTCAATCCATAGTATTCGCAAACGACATTCTTAATTTTCAGCACGGTCAATTCATCACTTTGCATGATGATCGGTTCATCTTCAAAAACACTTTGTGCAAATTTCAGGTCGATGATGCCCGGATTATCGAGAATCGCCTTAAAAAACAGCTCATTCAGCGAACCTTCCAGCTTGCGGACATCACTGGAGAATTTTGTTGCGATGAAATCAAGCACATCGTCCTCGACGATGATTGCCTCATCTCTTCCTTCGATTTTCTTTTTCAAAATGGCTTTGGCCGTTTCGAATTCCGGAGAACCCACGCGAACTTTCAAACCGCTCAAAAAGCGTGAAATCAAACGATTTTCGATTCCTTTCAGTTCGCTTGGATGAATATCACTGGTAATAATGATCTGTTTATTGGCCGATATCAGTTTATTGTATAAATTAAAGAAAATCTCCTGCGATGCGGACTGTTTCATACGCTGAATATCATCAATCAGCAGAAAATCACACTGCATGAATCGTTCTTTTATGTCTTCAACGCTGTTTCCGTGTACATTTTTAGCCCTCATGGCATCGATCAGCAAAGTGACGATATCTTCACTGTATATGTAAATGACTTTATCTTCCGGCCGGTTTTCTTTGAGATAGTTGCCGATGGCATGCAGCAGATGCGTCTTTCCCAGTCCGGAATTACCGTAAATCATCAACGGGTTGTTGAACTGTCCCGGATAATTACAGCACGCAATGGCCGCTGCATATGCTTCCCTGTTGCTTTTGCCGACAACAAAATTGTCGAATGTATACAGTTTATTGAATCTGTCTTGAAATAAAGAATCGCTCCGTTTATTGATGGCTGCGGTAGGCATCAGCTTTTCCACATCTTTCTGCAATATGATCTGCAGGCTGTAATCCGCTCCGGCAGCTTCTGCAAAGCAGCTGCGCCAGCGATCAAGATTTCCCGAAATAATAGAGCTTGATACATTGTTCGGAACGGCAATCAGAGCCAGATCATCGCTGATGCGATACAGATAGGAGGGTTCAATATAGGTCTTATAAATGGCATCATCGTAAAGATTGCTGGCCTTGATCAATTGTAAGGTCGTGCTCCATAATTCCTGATATTTTTTTTCCTCTTGGCTGTTCATGACACCCTCCTTTCTATCTTTTACATTCTACTATAATTCATGTAAAAATACTATTCCAACTTTGTGGAAATCTTTATGACGCAAAATCAATATATTAAGTTTTCCACCGGAAAACAGTGGATAAAAGACGTTGATCATAGGCTTTTTTTATTTTGTCCACATTTTTCCACATGGAAAAAACGTGGAAATCCACCATGTTGATAAGTCAAAATGTGGAAAAGTGGATAAAACCAAGCCTCATTTCCAATGTCTGTGTAAATCTTGTGGATAAAATAATGCGATAAACATAATGTTTTATACAGTTTTCAACACTTTCCACAAATGGTGGAAAAGTGGATAAAAACCATTGTGTATAAGTTGTGGAAAATACGAAAGCAGATGCGGAAAAAAGACAGTTATACGGAAGTTTTCCACATTCAGTGTCTTTTGACTCAATTTTTATGTGGAAACTGTTAAAGATTGAATTGACAAAGTGAATGACGTATTTTACTATTTTTACTGGGAATGAAGTTCTCCCTTGGTAATGAACCAGAATTGCTCGTATGCTGATGACTTCTGTTGTTAAGGGGTCATCAGCTTTTCTTTTTACGGGGGTATGCAAAATGTTTGAAAATCTATGGAAACACATTACAAAAACGTATGCGCAACAGATTTGTCTTGGTTTGGCGGCACTGCCAATCGGTGTCATTGTGGGAATGATCGATGCAGTATTTGGTCAGACACTGTTGAAAATAACTGCGTTTCGTCAGCTTTATCCGTTGTATCTGATTCCGTTTCTTCCTTTAGCCGGAGTATTGATCGTATATTGTTATCAGCGTTTCGGTAAAAACAGCAGCAAAGGCATGAATCTGATCTTTGAAGTTGGACACGGTGATGAAGAAGTAATTCCGATGCGTCTGATTCCTTTTGTGATATCAGGAACATGGATCACACATTTATTTGGAGGAAGTGCCGGTCGTGAGGGGGTCGCTGTACAGATCGGTGCAACGTTCTCACATTGGGTCGGAAGACATATCCCGATGAAAAACGCACCGAAGATATTTCTGGTCGCAGGTATGGCGGCCGGTTTTGCCGGTTTGTTTCAAACACCGATTGCGGCCGTACTATTTGCCTTGGAAGTACTGGTAGCAAGTGAAATTCGCTATGATGCCCTGTTCCCTGCTCTGATTGCCTCTTTTGCCGCAAGCATGACATCCGGATGGATGGGGCTTGAAAAGTTCACATATGCACTGAGTGATACGATGACACTTGATCTTGTGATGATGATCAAGCTGCTTGCGGCCGGAGCCGTATTTGGGATCGTCGGCGGTGCGTTTGCCTGGTCATTAAAAAAAGCAAAGGAAATATTTGCCGCCCGCTTTGTCAATCCGCTGATTCGTATCGCTGTTATTGCAATCTGTCTCAGTATTTTATTTATCCTTCTTGATCAGGGAAGATATTCCGGTCTGGGAACAAATCTGATCGACTTTAGTTTTCACGGCGGCATGATTTATTCCTGGGACTGGATCTTGAAATTTGCCCTGACAGTGATCACGCTGGCAGCCGGTTTTCAGGGCGGTGAAGTTACACCGCTGTTTTCCATCGGTGCTTCTCTGGGAGTCGTGATCGCATCTTTTTTCCATCTTCCGGTTGCCTTTATGGCAGCTTTGGGATATGCGGCTGTTTTCGGCGGTGCCACAAATACATTTTTTGCGCCGATGCTGATCGGTGCAGAAGTATTCGGATTTGCCTATCTGCCCTATTTCTTTGTCGTATGCGCCGCAGCGTATGTGTTCAATATGAATAAATCCATTTATTCTCTGCAGAAAGTAAAGAAACTGCATGATGATGACAATGAATAAAATTACGGGATAAGGATAATTTTTCGACGGTTTCTTTTATTATAGATCCTAGTTTATTATTGACTTTTGCCTATAGATTATGTATAATTTGTGAGCAATGCTCAAAAATGTGTAAAAAAATAAAGAAATCGGAGGTGTCTCAATTATGAAAAGAACATATCAGCCGAGCAAAAGAAAACACCAGAAGACACATGGGTTCAGAGCCCGTATGGCTACTGTAGGAGGACGTAAGGTTTTAGCACGTCGCCGTAAAAAAGGTAGAAAAGTGTTATCAGCTTAAAAATCACCTGCGGGTGATTTTTTTTGAATGTAAAGAAGAGGTGCTTATATGAAAAAGCAGTATCGTGTTTGTAAAAACTATGAATTCAGCGCGATCATGAAAGAGAAACAATATTACGCATGTCCTTCTTTTGTTATTTATGTCAAACCGAGAGCCTTGGAACATGCAAGAGTCGGAATTTCAGTCGGAAAGAAGCTTGGTAATGCGGTCGTTCGAAACAAAATCAAGAGACAAGTTCGTATGATGGTTGATGAATTATTTGATTTTACGGAGAAATTCGACACGATTATTATTGTCCGCCCGAAATATCATCAAGAAAACTATGGAAACAATAAAAAAGGGTTGGAAAGATTAAAGAAAAAAGTTAAAATAATATAGTATATGAATATTTATGGGCCAACTGTAAAAGTAGCAAGGAGAATGTAGATGAAGAAATTTTTCAAGAACAAAAAGAAACTGTTATTCATCTGTTTATTATTAATGGTTTCTTTGACCGCATGTTCTTCACCTCGCGGAAGTGACGACGGTAAAACAAAAGTAAACGAAATTATCGCATCTGAAACATTTGAAGTTCAGAAAAAGAATGTCAATGTAACAGACGTTCCTGAAGAAGTACAGAAGGAATATGAAAATGTTGCAGATGATGAATACATCACGATCGAAGCGACTTCTTTCGGTGATGCGATGAACTCAGGATGGTTCAACGGACTGATCGTATGGCCAATTGCCCAGCTGATCAACTGGATCGCATCAAAGACGGATGCCGGATTCGGTATCATTGGTGCAACATGTCTGATTCAGCTGCTCGTATTTGCCTTCACGGTAAAATCACAGGTATCTTCACAGCGTATGCAGATGCTGCAGCCTGAACTTCAGAAAATTCAGAATAAGTATGCAGGAAAGACAGATGATCGTTCCCGTATGCTCATGGCACAGGAAACACAGCAATTATACAAACAGAACAATATTTCTCCGTTCGGATCAATTTTGGTTATGTTCATTCAGCTGCCGATCCTGATGGGTATGTACTATGCGACAATGCGTGCCAGTGCAATCGTTGTCGGTTCATTTGGAAGCATCGATCTCTCCATTACACCGCTTGCCGGACTTCAGAATGGACATATTTCTTATATCATTATCTTTGCATTGATGGTATTCTTTAACTTCCTTTCTTATAAGATCCCGCAGTGGCTGCAGAAATACGAAAAGAAGAAAAATCACGTTAAAGAGAAAAAATATGCACAGCCGAAAGACAATGGCGGTATGATGGGCAATATGAATATGATGATGTACATGAGTACAGCGATGATTGCTATTCTTGCTTTCTCATGGCCACTGGCAATGTCCTTCTACTGGCTTGTATCTTCTATTTTCCGTGTTGTGCAGAACTTAGTTGTACACAAGGTATTTATTTCCAATAAAGCAGCATAAATAAAGGAGGAATACTGGAATGACTGTCAAGGTTTATACTGGTAAGAATCTGGAGGAACTTTTAAAAAGCGTAGCAGCTGAAAAAGGAGTGGCTGTAGAAGATCTCACTTATACGGTAAAAGAAGAAAAATCCGGATTTTTGGGAATCGGCGGTAAAGTAGAAGCAGAAATCTACTGCAGCAAAGACATCGAAGAATTTTTAAAATCGTATATCGATCGGTTTTTTGAAAACTGTGAAATGGAAGCAGAAGTTACTGTGGAAAATGACAATGGTTTCTATCGTATAGCGATCAATGCGGAAAACAACGCTGTTTTGATCGGTAAAAACGGAACGGCTCTGCAGTCATTGAATACTATTGTAAAAGCCGCTGTATCTGCTGAGTTCAAAAAGAGAATCGGCGTATTGATCGATGTGAACGGTTATAAGCAGGAGAAGTATAAAAAGGTATGCTCTCTTGCAATGCGTGTCGCAAAAGATGTCCGTCGTACAAAGACGGATGCAATCCTGGATCCGATGCCTGCAGACGAGAGAAAGGCTGTCCATAATCATCTGGCAGGAATGGAATGTATTTCAACTGTCAGTGAAGGAGAAGGCAATCAGCGCAGGCTGAAGATTTTATATACACCGGACAAGACAAAATAACAAACTGCCATCTGGTCTCGACCAGATGTTTTTTTATATATTAAATGTAAAAAATTACTATTAAAGTAACATATATCTTTGTAAGGGATTACAAACTATATTATCAGTAAGTATTTACACAAAAAATTTTTTTTATTATAGTAATAACGTACTCAAGCAAGGGCCTTTGAAAGAGATAAATAGAAGAGGTGTATAGAATATGAAAAAATTTAATGTATGTATCGTTGGCGGAGGAAGTACTTATACGCTTGGTTTCCTGAAGTCTTTTGTTCGTTTAAAGGAAGAATTTCCTTTAAATAAACTTGTATTATTTGATATTAACAAAGAACGTCAGGAACCGATTGGAAAATATGGGGATATCATGTTCAGTGAACGTTATCCGGAACTCGAGTTTGCCTATACGACAGATCCGAAAACAGCCTATGAAGGTATGGATTTTATTTTTATGCAGATGCGTGCCGGTGGATTACAGATGCGTCGTGAAGATGAACATATTCCTTTAAGTATGGGATTGATTGGCCAGGAAACCTGTGGAGCCGGGGGTATGGCTTATGGTCTTCGTTCATGTGTAGATATGATTGAAGCAATCCATCAGATCCGTACTTATTCACCAAATGCATGGATTTTAAACTATTCTAATCCAGCAGCAATTGTTGCAGAGGCTTTACGCAGAGAATTCCCTGATGATAAAAGAATATTGAATATCTGTGATCAGCCAGAGAATGTTGTTCGTTCAACAAGTCGTCTCTTAGGATGCTCCTGGGAGGATCTGGATCCGGTTTATTTTGGATTAAATCATTATGGATGGTTTACACATGTATATGATAAAAATACAGGGGAAGATCTTCTTCCAAAAATTCGTGAAATTGTAAAAGAAAAAGGTTTTCTTCCTCAAGATGCTGAACAGCGTGATCAGTCATGGCTGGATACTTATGGATTTGTACAGACAATGATGGAAGATTTTCCAGATTACCTGCCGAATACATATGATGGATATTATTTGTATCCTGATTATAAAGTAAGTCATCTGGATCCTAATTATACACGAGCTGATGAGGTAATTGCAGGGCGTGAAACACGTGTTTTCAAAGAGTGTGAGGAAGTTATCAAAGAAGGTAAACTTGGTGATAAATTTCATGCCATTTCTGATGCACATGCTGAAATGATGATTAAAGTTGCAGAAGCAATTGCGTATAATACAAATGGTCGTTTTATTTTGATTGTTGAAAATGATGGAGCAATTGCTAATATGCAAAATGATGCAATGGTTGAAGTTGTTTGTGAGTTAGGTATTAATGGTCCGCGACCAATGCGCGTAGGAAGTATACCACAGTTCTATTTAGGACTTTTGGTACAGCAGGTTTCCTGTGAAAAACTGCTTGTTGATGCGTTCTATGAACATTCCTATCAAAAAGCATTGCAGGCATTTACATTAAACCGTTTGATCAATGATGCAAAGAAAGCAAGAAAAGTTCTGGATGCCTTAATTGAAGCAAATAAAGGTATGTGGCCAGAATTGAAGTAAAAAAATTATAAATAAAATCTGAATATATTAAAATTTTGATATATAGAAAGGGGAACCAATGAAGAAAAATAAAATAATGAACTTCTTTTCTGATTTAGGAAGAAGTCTGATGATGCCAATTGCGGCATTGGCTGCCTGTGGTATTGTACTTGGTCTTACTTCAGCATTGATGAAAGAACAAGTTTTAAATGTACTTCCGTTTTTAGAAAGCGGTATTCCATATTTTATTATTTCAACATTAAATAAAGTATCAAATATCGTATTTACATTATTACCAGTATTGTTTTCTATTTCTATTGCAATGGGACTTGCTAAAGAAGATAAGGAAGTTGCTGCGTTCGCAGGATTTATTGGCTACTATGCCTTCCTTGTTGCAAGTCAGTGTACGATACAATCTGGCTTTATGGATTTCAGTGCATTGAACATCGCTAGTACGCTTGGAGTAGAAACAGTAAATATGGGAGCCTTAGGGGGTATCATTTCAGGTTTGGTAACAACGTGGCTCCATAATAAGTATCATAAGATCCAATTTCCGGCAGCAATAGCATTTTACGGAGGTAAACGATTTGTTGCACTTGCTGTAATCATGTCCATGGCAGTTATCGGTCTATTGATTCCGCTTATCTGGGAACCAATTTCTGTAGCAATCAATGGTCTGGGTGATCTGATTCATGCTGCAGGTGCATTTGGAGTCTTCATTTTCGGTACACTGGAACGATTGTTGATTCCTACAGGATTACATCATGTATTAAACTCATTGTTCCGTACAACTCCTCTTGGAGGTGTATATGAGGGAGTTGAAGGATGTCTGAATATCTTCCTTCAGTACATTGATCAAGTTCCTCTTTCAGAATTACAGCCATTTACACAGTTTCTTGGACAGGGAAAAATGCCGTTTATGATGTTCGGTCTTCCTGCAGCGGCACTTGCCATTTACCGTACTTCTCCAGCAGAAAAGAAATCAAAGGTAAAAGCATTGATGATTGCCGGTGTAGCTGCCAGCTTCGCATCCGGAATTACAGAACCTTTGGAATTTTCATTCATGTTCATTGCTCCAGTTTTGTTTGTATTCCATTCTGTTATGGGCGGTATTTCATTCATGCTCATGTCTGTCTTGGGTGTTATTATTGGTAATACTGGCGGCGGTGTTATTGACTTCTTTATTTGGGGTGTATTCCAGCCAGGGTCAAATTGGTACTGGGTAATCGTAGTTGGTATTTTCTATGCATTTATCTATTACTTTGTATTCAGTTGGTATTTAAAGAGAAAGAATATTTCCATTGATGTAGCTGAAGAAGAGAATGGTGAAAATTCCGGAATGTCACTTGATGAAAAACAACGTCAAACGGCTGCTTTAGTTATAGAAGGTCTTGGAGGATTTGAGAATGTCTTAACAGTCAATAACTGTATTTCGAGATTACGTGTTGATGTAAAAGATATGTCATTGATTAAGGAAGATATATTGAAAAAAACAGGATCTATGGGCATCGTAAAACCTAGCGACACGCACATTCAGGTTATCTATGGGCCTAAAGTGGAGGGTATTGCAGATGCTGTCCGTGAAGTAATGAAATACTAAATGTATGAAACAGGCAGCAGTAAACTACTGCTGCCTGTTGTCTGTTCTGTAATAGATCATTTCAATGAGAGTTTGTACAATGATCAGTGATTTCAGTTTATAACTATAATCAACATTATGCATCATTTTTCCTTGTTCATTCGTATTGATATAAACATTGGATAGTTGTTTTAATGAGTTATTTTCTTCATCAGTAATAAAAATAATTTCGGTATGATTGGCTTTTAATGTCAAAAGGATATCTTCATAACGTTCAGTGGCACCGTGAGATGTTATCATGATCATGAGTGTATCATGATCCGTATATTCTGCAATTCCTCGTAAAAGATGACGCCACTCTACGTAGATGCAGTTATAATCAAGAGAGGATAATACGCTGTGCAGATAATGAGCAGGTATTGAACTCATGGCAGAACCATAAATATAAGTGGTCTTGTGACTTTGCAGCATTTGATAAATGCTCTCCATTTCATTTAATTGCAGATTATTTAAATGATCTTTAAAAATAGCAAGCTGACGATCAAACAAAGTGTCATTCATGATATCATTGCTTTGCAAATGATTCAGTTGACTGCGAAGTTCAAATTTAAATTCGTTAAAGCCACGAAAGCCGAGTTTTTGACAAAAACGAATGATCGTGGCATTGGATATAAATAGTGTGTCACAAATAAACTGAAGATTTTGATGAACGACTTGTTTTGGATGTTCACTGATATAATTCAATAGAAGCCGCTCCGAAGATGTCAGAGTTGCCGCTTTCGCTTTTTCCAGTAAAGGTATCATTCGAAGTTACCCTCCTTATATTGGATATAGTATTGGATTAGAATGGATAAGATGTAAAAAATAGGAAGTCTGGATGTTATTTCAGCTCCTTCATTTTCTCTTTGACTAGTAAAAAAGTGAAGATTATACTGTGTCAGTTGTGCAATGGTATTATTGTTAAATGGAGTAATAGAAATCAAATAAATTTGGTTAATATTAGCCAGACGGGCAAGACGAATGGTGGGTTCATATGTACCGCTGGTGCTTATTAAAAATAAGATTGCATTATGTTTTAAAGAACGCAAAACATGTTCGCCCATACGTACTGATTCAAATTTGTATACTTTTTGCCGTCCACATACAAAAAGTAGTTTTTCAAGATATTCAGTCAATACAGATGTAATGCCACCAGGTGCCCATAAATATAAAGGAAGATCACTGTCAAGAAGAGTAATGATTTCTTTGAAATGATCACTTTTAATGAGATTGGCGGTTCCTTCAATATCGGCATTGATGTTATCTAAAATAATCTGATTGCTTAATGAGGGAATTTCTTTCTTATTATGGATGGAAGATTCCATTTCACTGCGTAATGTGAATTTTAATTCCGAAAAACCGGAGAGACCTAGCTTTTTGCAAAAGCGCAGAATTGTAGCAGAAGAAAATGATACAGCGTCAGAAAGTTGACGAATATTCATATGGATGACTTCTTCATAATGTGTATAAATGTATTCGAGAATTGTCAATTCATTTGCGCTTAAACGTTGAATGACGGTATTGCTCAAATGCAAGTTCATGATATGATCAATCCTTTCTTATGCGTTTTATAAGCTAATTATAATGGAAAATCAAAATAAACTACAAGGAGGAAACTATGTTTTTTAAGAAGAAAACAAGCAGTTTAAAGGCCTACTGTGATGGCCGGATGATTTCAATTGAGAAAGTAAACGATGAGGTATTTTCTCAAAAAATGATGGGAGATGGTGTAGCAATTCAGCCTGTAAATGGAAAATTGACATCTCCCTGTGATGGGACTGTTAGTATGATTTTTGAACAAACCGGACATGCAATCGGATTGATAATGGACAATCAGATGGAAATATTACTGCATATCGGTTTGGATACAGTTAATGTCAAAGAAAGATTGTTTTGCTGCAATGTAAAAAAAGGACAAAAAGTTAAAAGCGGCGATTTATTAATTACATATGATTTTGATAAATTAAAAGCGATGAATATTGATACAGTAACGATGTGTGTCATCACCTCACAAGGAAAAGCAAAAGATATTACTTTTGCATCGGAAGGAGAAGTCATTGCTGGAAGCAGTGATATTTTGACTTACAGATGATTGATACAGGAATATTACTGGGGGTAATGACTGAGTTAAGCTGTCTGATTCTGCTTGGACTGCTGTTAACCAAGATACATTTATTGGATGAGAAGGGGAGTTCTGTATTATCTACTTTAGTTGTTCATGTATTTAACCCAGCTTTAATCATTAGTTCTGTTTTAAATGGTAGAAGTGAAAGCAATGATAATACTGTTTTGGAAGCAATTTTGTGCGGTATATTGCTGTATGCATTGCTCATACTGATTGCAGTATTAGTTTATATGCGAAGTAAGGCATCCAATGAAGAAACCTCAATTTGCAAGATGATCATGATATTTTCCAATACAGCGTTTGTAGGTTATCCGATACTCCGTGCCCTTTATGGGGATTTTGCAGTGTTTGTTTTTTCTTTAATGCATCTTCCGTTTAATATTTTGATATTTACTTACGGAAGAGCTCTTCTACAGCAGGGCATGCATAAAAAAATAACGATGAAAGATCTTTTGTCTATTGGTACTGTTAGTTCAATAATCGCATTAGTCATATATTTTGGCAATATTACGCTTCCAGATCCTTGTGTTGATTTTTTTAGCGTACTTGGCGATGCATGTGTGCCTCTTAGTATGATTGTGATAGGTGCCTCACTAGCAGGTGTTTCATGGAAAGAAATTATTCGAAACAGAAGTATCAATAAAGTAGTCTTTCTTCGATTGATCATGTTGCCGATTATTTTGGCAATGATTACATTGTTTCTTCCAATTTCACAGTTTAATCGAGAACTTCTTGTTATTTCCGGAGCACTTCCTGCAGGATCAATGGTCGTTGTTTTTGCTAAAGAATATAAAGCAAATGATGCTTTAGCATCGGCCGGTGTGTTTTCAACAACTTTGTTGTCAGTAATTACAATCCCTTTAATGCTAAGTTTACTTTTATAAGGAAAAACAAATGAAAAAATATTTATTTACAGATTTAGATCGAACCTTATTATTCGATCAAAAAGATGAAACATATGATTTGAATCATGAAGATCTAAACGCGTTAAGATTAGCCGCAAATTATGATATTGAAATAATTGCAGCCAGTGGAAGAGCACAAAATGCAGCACAATTTCTTATTAGACGCATAGGATATCCTATTGATATGATTGCATTAAATGGAGCAGAAATTTCCTGTAATGGAACAAATACTTTGTTAACAGGTCTTCCGCTGAGCGACTATGTAAAAATAAGTGAGGATGTGAATAAGAAGTTCGCAAAAGTTGCAATAGGAACGTTGGATTATGATGGCACTTATTATTTAAAAGAACCTTATTGTAATGAATATATTTATCGTTTAACTCGTCATCAGTTAACAGGGGCAGAGAATCCGATTCGCAGTGATATTGAGTTGAAAAATAATAGAGAAGAATGCCAGCTTCCCAAAATTTTGTTTTATGTAAAAAAGACAGAGGATCCTTTATTTTTTCTTAGTTACTTAAAAAAAAACATATGGTTCGGTTTATCACTTTCTTTTTTCGAATGATGCCATCATAGAATGTATACCAAAAGAAGTAAATAAAGCTGTAGGAATTCAAAAATATATGAAAATGCGTAATATCTATTCTCAACAATGTTGGGCTGCTGGAGACTCGGATAATGACATAGAAATGTTGAAGATGTTTAAAAACAGTTGTTGCATGGAACATGGAACAAAGTTAGCGAAAGAAGCTGCAACATATGTTGTAAAGAATATTACTGAAGTAATAGAAAAGATGATAAACTAAAAATCCTTTATACAGAAATCCGTATAAGGGATTTTTTTAAATGAATTACTAAAAGTTGTGCTATACTAATCAGCGAGAGAGTGATGAATGTTGAAGGAAAAGACAAAACAGGAAGTTGCGGAATATCTTTGCGGATATCTGCATGATAAGAAAATTAAGCGAATGAAAGCATATGTTCAGCATGGTGATATTTCGACATATGATCATTGCCTGCTGGTTGCTTATTACAGCTTTATATTGGCAAGAAAACTGCATTTAAAATGCAGTGAACGGGAATTGATCCGCGGTGCTTTGCTGCATGACTATTATCTTTATGATTGGCATGAAAAAGAAAAATGGCATCGCTGGCATGGTTTTCGACACGCCAATTTTGCATTGAAAAATGCAATGCGAGATTTCGAGCTTTCAGTAAGAGAAATGGAGATCATTCAAAAGCATATGTGGCCATTGACGATCATCCCGCCAACGTGCAGGGAGGCATGGATCGTGAATGGGGCGGATACTTTCATATCTTTGATTGAAACGATCGCGTCTAGGAGAAAATCCAGAAAAATGAAGGAGCAGTGGATCCTTCAGCCGCTCGCAATGCTTCATGATCATTATGCGAAAACAATTGGTGTGGAGACAAAATAAAACAAACCGATCTGGTTTGTTTTTTTAGTATGGATGGGAGTAATCAGAAATCATATTTTATGCTTTTTGACTGCGGCAAAGTTCGATAAATGATCTTGCGGCTGCGGTCAGAAATTTTTTCTGATGATAAATGATATTAAATTTTCGTTTGAATTCCAGCCCTTTGACCGTGACAGCAATGACCTGACCTTGCTGGATTGCATCAGCAATCATTCTGTGCGGAAGAATAGAGATGCCGATCCCGCTGATGACAGCATTGACTAAAGCGGTTGTACTGACAGCTTCCCAGATTGGTTCAATCGAAAAGCCGGCAGCAGCTATTGTATTTTCAAATGTTTCTCTCGTTCCGCTTCCATGTTCTCTCAGCAGGAAATTTTGCTGGCAGAACTCGTGAATGCTGATCTCCTGTCCGGGCTGGAACTGTCCGTTTGCCGGACAAATGACAGTAAGATGATCTTCCATATATTCTTCGCAAATGAATGAAGGATTGTGTGAAGATCCCTCAATCAAAGCAAAATCAAGTTCATTATTTAAGATCATTTGTTCTAGCTGTTTCGAAGGTGCAATCTGAGCTTTTACTCTTGTTCCCGGATAACGGGACTGAAAAGAGTTTACATAAGCGGGAAGAAACTGTGAACCGATCGTTATGCTTGATCCGACTCGAATTGTTCCGGCTAAGTCCCAGTTTTTCATGCTGTTGTCCATTTCATCAAATAAGGCAATGATGTGCGAGGAATACTCATAAAACCGAAGTCCCGCAGGAGTAATTTTCAGTCTGTTGCCTATTCTGTCAAACAAGGCAACGCCGTAGTACTGTTCCAGTTCTTTAACAGCCAGACTTACTGCCGGCTGTGTCATATGCATGCTTGCGGCTGTTTTGGTAGTGTTAAAATTATTTTCATATAAAGAAACGAATATTTTTAAATGGCGGAATGTCATAAGATTCTCCTATAAATAATTACTTATTATTTCAATAAAATTATATTATTTTATATATAATATCTCAAGTGCTATACTGACACAGGAGAAAGAGGGGATATTCATTGAATATATATAGAAAATTGTTTGCTTCTACTTTTAAGTTAAGCGCATGCACATTTGGTGGAGGATTTGTCATTATACCGCTTATGCGTAAAAAATTCGTAGAAGAGCTGCATTGGATCGAAGAAGAGGAAATGATGGATCTAACAGCTATTGCACAGTCTTCTCCGGGGGCAATAGCAGTGAATGCGTCAATCCTTGTCGGATATCATGTTGCCGGAATCAAAGGGGCATTAACGACAGTGATAGGCACTATTCTGCCTCCTTTGATCATCATTTCTATAATATCCATGTTTTATGCAGCATTTCGCGATAACATCTATGTAAGCATGGCAATGACAGGCATGCTGGCAGGCGTTGCGGCGGTTATATGTGATGTGGTTTTTACAATGGGGAAAGAAGTGTTAAGCAAAAAAAAGATTCTTCCTTTACTGGTTTTATGTGCTTCCTTCATAGCTGTCTATTTTATGGATATTAATATTATTTTGGTAATTCTTGTATGTGGCGCAATAGGAGCACTGAATGTTGTTTACGAAGGAAAAAAGAGCAAAGGAGAGCAGCTATGATTTATCTGGAACTATTATGGAGTTTTTTTCAGATCGGATTGTTCAGCATTGGCGGAGGATATGCGGCAATGCCGCTGATCCAGAATCAGGTGGTGGATGTTCATTCCTGGCTTACAATGACACAGTTTGCGGATATCATGACGATTGCGGAAATGACGCCTGGACCTATTGCCATTAACTCAGCCACTTTTGTTGGCATTCAGACAGCCGGTATTCCGGGTGCCATCATTGCAACGATTGGATGTGTTTTGCCATCCTGCATGATCGTCATGACACTTGCGTACATTTATTATCGTTTTCGCGGTTTGAATATGGTACAGGGCATTTTGGCCATGCTGCGCCCTGCCGTTGTCGCAATGATCGCATCTGCCTGTCTTTCGCTGATGATATTGTCATTTTACGGGGAAAGAACACTGCCAGAGGATCTTGCAACGATACAATGGATTCCTGTTCTTATTTTTGCGGCCGGCTTTTTTATCCTTCGCAAATGGAAAGTGAACCCGATTTATGTCATGCTTGGTTCCGGAGCTGCCGGAGTTATCCTGTTTTCACTGCTGTAACAGCTCAAAGAAACAATAGCAATGATTTAATATAACAAAAAATCCATTGTATGATAAAAAGAACAATGGATTTTTTATGTGTAATGGTAATAAGCATCTGATTTATGATGCCGTAGGCAGTAAATTTTTTCTGCAGCGGCGATAGTAAATAAGACCAACAAGATCCGCCAGTGCCCAGCCGATAGGAACCGACCACCAAATGCCCTGTAAACCGATCCACGAAACAGCTGAAAGCATGTATGCCAGAGCAACTCTTGTTCCCAGAGAAAATATTGTCAAGATAACGGATATGCCCGGGCGTCCGATGGCACGATAAAGTCCATACAGTAAAAATAATGTACCGATACCGATGTAAAAAGCTCCTTCAATACGCAGGTATTGTACTCCGACAGCAATGATTGCTGTTTCCTGAGGCTGAATAAATAAGAGCATAAGTTCTTTGGCGAAAAAACAGACAACGGCAGAAAGACAGATGGAAAAAAGACTTTCTATCCATATAGCTTTTCGAATTCCGTCGCGAATTCGCTGTTCATTCGCTGCCCCGTAATTCTGAGCAATAAAGACAGAAAACGCATTGCCGAAATCCTGTACTGGCATATAGGCAAATGCATCGATTTTGACTGCGGCAGCAAATGCAGCCATTACGACAGTTCCGTAACTGTTGACTAATCCCTGAACCATCAAAATACCGAAATTCATGATCGACTGCTGCAATGATGTCAGAAATGAAAACTGCAGGATCAGCTTGGATTCATTTGCACGCAGATGCCAGTACTGCCGCTGCGGAAGGAGATGTGGTGCATAAATGATCGTATAAATCATGATACCGATGGCGGAAACATATTGTGAAATGACCGTGGCTGAAGCTGCCCCGGCCACACCGAAAGGAATGATCAGGACAAATAAGATATCTAAAAAAATGTTCAACAGTGCACATACAGCAAGAAACAGCAGAGGAACTTTGGAATTACCGACAGCCCGCAGTAAAGAGGCAAAGAAATTATATACAAAAGTGGCGAAGATGCCCCAGAAAATGATCCATAAATATTCACGCATCATTGTATAAATTGTGTCGGGGATCTGTAAAAGACGAAGTATCGGGTCAATGAAAAGCAAAGCGGCAGCATTCAATACAACGGCGAATATAGCAATCAGAACGAAAGATCCGAACACATTTTCTTTCAGCCGTTTCATGTTTTTCTGACCGTGACAGATAGAGAAAAGAGAACCGCTTCCCATGCAAAGACCAAGCAGAATGGACGTTAAAAAAGTCATCAGTGAAAAGGCGGAACCGACTGCTGCCAGAGCGTCTGATCCAAGAAATCTACCGACGATCCAAGTATCGGCAATGTTGTAGCATTGCTGAAGCAGATTTCCTAAAATCATCGGCAGTGCAAACCATAACATCGTAGAAGCTATGGGTCCTTTTGTCAGATCAAGATGCTTTGCCGAATTTATTGAATGATGCGAATCATCTTTCTTGCTTCTTTTAAACTGCATATTCTTTCCTCCTTTTTTGTCAGCATGAAAAAAGAGACGCACAACTGCGTCTTTTTAAACTCCTAAATCGAAAGCATCTCCCAAAACAGCGATTGCTTTGTCACGGTCTTTTTTCTCTATTGTCAGTGAAATGGAAATTTCACTTGAAGTGATCATATAATAGCGAATCCCGTTCTCATTTAAAGTATTGAGGACTTTGCTGGCAATACCGCTGTGAGTAGAAATACCTACACCAATCAAAGATAATTTGATGAAGCCGAGCATTCGTGAAATTGTATACTCTTCTCCCAGTTCATCGGTATGTTCCAAAATCTGGTCACTTTGTTCTTCATTACAATAGAATGAAAAGTTTACTCTGCCGTCTTCGCTCAGCTGCTGTGAAATAGTATCCAGATTGATATTCAGACGAGCGATCATAGCGAACAGACGTCCGATGAACACACCATCCGTCGGCAGGTCATTGACCCGCATGATAGCGTAATCGTCCTTAATGCTGATTCCGGTAATCGGCATATCTTCCAGATGTTTTGTTCTTTCCATAATCCATGTCCCCCTGCTCTTGTCCTTGATCAATGCACGGCCGAGAAACAGCGGTACATTGTATTTGCTGGCAAGCTCAACACTGCGTGTTTCAAGAACACCGGCACCGAGACAAGCCATCTGCATCATTTCGTGATAGGTAATTTCTTTTAAAAGTTTTGCTTTTGGATATAATCTGGGATCGATGGTATAAATGCCGTTTACATCAGTGAAGATATGACATTCCCATCCCAGTTTTGCGGCCAGAGCAACTGCTGTCGTATCACTGCCCCCGCGTCCCAGGGTAGTAATTTCACCATGTTCGGTAGCTCCCTGAAAGCCGGCTACGACGACAACTTTTCCTTCATCCAGATGGTGTTTTAAATTTTCAATATTGATATCCTTGATTCTGGCATGTGCATGGTGATTGCTGGTGATGAAGCCGCACTGATAACCCGTCAGTGAGATGGCCGGGATACCGAGAGCATCAATTGCCATGGCGAGAAGAGTCACTGTCTTTTGTTCGCCGGTTGACAAAAGTGAATCCAATTCCCTCTTGTTGATATTATCAGATGAAATCTGATTTGCCAGCGCAATCAGCTGATTGGTCGTTTTCCCCATTGCGCTTGCGACAATGATCAAACGATGTCCTTCCTCATACATTTCTTTTACATGTTGGGCAATGGCAGTAATCTGCTCGATTGTTCCTACACTTGTCCCTCCATACTTTTCTACAATATTCATATAAACTCCCCTGTCATTTGTTGCAAAGCTGTTTTAAAGAGATAAAAATCGTGTTTATCATACCACTATATTTTTATCATCTCAATAACACTTTACATTATTAAATAATTTTTTTTATATATTTTTTAGTAAAAAATGTATGAATTCAGATAGGGTCGACCACTGAAATAAAAAGTCCTGTAAAAAACAAATCGGAGTTTACAGGACTTCGTCAGCGTGATTTCAATCTCCTTTTTTGCTTTGTTATTAATATAAAGAAGAATAGATTTGAAAATATTTTTCAATAAAATGAAATCACTTACAATTAGTGTTGACATATTTTTTCAAAAATAGTAAGATAAACCTATAAAACGAAGAAGAGGAAGAGTAGCAGTTTCAAGTACGATAGAGAGTTCTCGGCTGGTGGAAGAGAATGTAGGAGAGCTGTGAACACACCTTGGAGTTGTGAGGGTGAATCAAAGTAGCTTTCAACGGGATAGGCATCCGTTATCATGCGCAGTATGAAGATACTCACAAAGGCTGTTTCCGTGAGGGAATGGCAAAAAAAGGTGGAACCACGATACTTTCGTCCTTTGGATGAAAGTTTTTTTGTTATAAGGAAAGCGAGGAGAATCAGTATGAAACAGTTTATGATACCGACGGGAATGAGAGATCTTATTCCAAGTGAATGTGCCCTGCGAAAAAAACTGCAGAAAGCAATCGAAGATCGTCTGGATCGATGGGGATATCAGGAAGTCGTAACACCGACGATCGAATATTACAAGACATATGAAACGGGATTCTATAATATTAACGAACAGGATATGTATAAATTTTTTGATGCACAGGGACGGATCCTGATGCTGAGAGCAGATATGACGATACCGATTGCCAGACTGGCAGCGACAAAATTCAAGGATGTGAATCCGCCGCTTCGCTTTCGCTACTGTGCCAATGTGTTCAAGGTGCATGAAGATCTCAGCGGAAAGAAAAACGAAATCAGCGACTGCGGCGTGGAACTGATCGGTGTGCCGCAGGACAGCGGAGATCTGGAGATCCTGATGACTGCCCTTGATGCTTTAAGCGTTGTAAAAAATCATCAGTGGGTACTGGAAATCGGAAATATCAATTTCTTCCGTGAAGCATGCCGTTTGTTTGCGTTATCTGTCGAAGACAGTGAGGAGCTGTCAGACTTGATTGACCGAAAAAGCATGACATCGCTTGCAGATAAACTAAAGGAGCTGAAGCTTCCGGACAATGCACGCCAGTTTTTTCTGCAGCTGCCATGGATGAGCGGAGATCAGCAAATGCTGGAAGATGCCAAGCAATATTGTTTCTGTGAGCCGTTGAAAGAAATCATCGAACGAATGATCGTTCTTGCAAAGGACTTGCAGGAGCTGGGCTGTGAAAGGGTCCAGTTCGATCTGGGAAAAACAAAAAATCTGAATTATTATACGGGAATCGTGTTTGAAGCCTATGTGGAAGGCGTCGGGAAACGAGTGCTGAGCGGAGGACGTTACGATACGCTTCTGGAAAAGTACGGAAGAAATCTGCCGGCTGTCGGATTTTCAATCAAGCTTGATGCTTTGGCTGAAATCGGTGAAATGATACAGCCGCCGAAGGAGACCGTGATCACCTATCATCCAAGCCGGCGCATCGAAGCAATGAAAAAGGCAAAAGAACTGGTAGAAACAACAAAGATCACTCTGATTGCGGATGAGTCAGCGAACGAACTGACGATAAAGGAGGGATAGAAATGCTTTCCATTGCATTAACTAAAGGAAGACTTGAAAAACAAAGCGTAGCCATGTTTGAACAATGCGGTTATGGCATAGAAGATCTGAAAAATAAGGGTCGCCAGCTCGTATTTCACGACTCAAAGAAAGAACAGTGCTATTTCCTGGTCAAAGCCGCCGACTGCGTGACTTATGTGGAACACGGTGTGGCAGATGTCGGCTTTGTCGGAAAAGATACTTTGCTGGAATCTGACGGCCGCTATTATGAATTAATGGATCTGGGAATCGGAAAGTGCGGCTTTATCGTTGCTGGCCTCCCGGGACAAAGTCCTTTCGATAAAGTGGGGCACATTAAGATCGGAAGCAAATATCCAAGTGTCGCCCGAGAGTATTTCAAACAGCGAAATATGGATGTAGAGGTCATTAAGATCGAAGGCAGTGTGGAGCTGGCTCCGATCCTCGGCTTATGCGACGGCATTGTGGATATCATGGAGACCGGAACGACATTAAAAGAGAACGGTCTGATTGTCTATGAACGTATCTGTGATATTTCCGCAAGGGTAATTGTCAACCGCGCAAGTTTTAAACTGAAGCGAAAAGAAATCATGGAATTGTTGGATGATCTAAAGAAAGTGAGGGATGAAAATGCTCAAAAGGATTGATCCGAATAATATTGAGGAGCTTTGTTCCTTCTTAGACGGCCGTATGTCGGATGCGGATCCTGCCATTTTGCAGCGTGTTTCGGCCATTTTGGAACGTGTGCGAAATGAAGGGGATGAAGCACTGTTTGATTATACAAAACAGTTTGATCAGGTAGAGATCAGTGAACTGAAAGTCAGTGAAGAAGAAATGGCGGAAGCATTGGCTAAAGTAGATGATTCTTTACTGAAAGATCTGCAGGAAGCAGCGGAGAACATCACGGCATATCATAAACTTCAGCTGCAAGAAGGATATGAACTAAAAAAAGAAACGGGTGTTTATCTCGGACAGCGTATCATGCCGCTGGCACGTGTGGGTGTCTATGTGCCGGGAGGACGTGCGGCATATCCGAGCACTGTTTTGATGAATGTGCTGCCGGCCAAAATAGCCGGTGTAAAGGATATCGTGATGGTAACGCCGCCGGATAAAGAAGGCAGGATCGCACCGGTCATTGCGGCTGCCGCAAAGGTTGCGGGAGTCAAAGCGATTTATAAAGTCGGAGGGGCCCAGGCTGTGGCTGCCCTGGCTTATGGTACACAGACCATCCCGCGTGTCGATAAGATCGTAGGTCCGGGGAATGCCTATGTTGCCAGCGCCAAGCGTCTTGTTTTCGGCCGTGTTGATATCGATATGATTGCCGGACCAAGCGAGATCCTGGTGATCGCCGACCATAATGCCGATGCCAAAGCGGTTGCCGCCGATCTGATTTCGCAGGCCGAACATGATCCGCTGGCATGCAGCATCTTATTGAGCGATGATGCCGATAAGATTGACGAGGTGGAGACAGAACTGAAACGTCAGAGCGCTGCTCTGCCAAGAAAAGAAATTATTGAAAAAAGCCTGCAGGCGTATGGAACAGCGATGCTGTGCAGCAGTATCGAACAATGCATCGAACTTGCCAATCAGATTGCTCCCGAACATCTGGAGCTGATGGTGGAACAGGCCAGAGATTATCTCGATCAGGTTCGCAATGCCGGAAGCGTGTTCCTTGGCTATATGACATGCGAAAGCATCGGAGATTACTTCGGCGGTACGAATCATGTGCTTCCGACCAATGGAACGGCCCGCTTTGCATCCGCGCTAAGCTGTGATGATTTTGTGAAACGAAGCAGTTATCTGTACTACAGCAAAGAGGCGCTGCTGCGTGACGGCCGCAAGATCATGAACATAGCCCACCAGGAAGGACTGGACGGACATGCAAATGCAGTGAAAGTGAGGATCGGCGATGAGTGAAAAAATAGGATATCAGGCAGTCAAAGAGCGAGAAGGAATCATTCTGAATGCCAATGAAAGCAGTGAGAATCTGCCCCGGACGCTGCGGCGTCAAATTGCGGATGCACTTATGAACATTGATTTTCATCGTTATCCGCAGGATGAAGCGACCATGCTGTGTGAGGCGTATGCACGATACATTCATGCAGACAGCAGTCAGATCATCGCCGGCAACGGCTCGGATGAAATGCTGGGGCTGATGATTGCACTTTATATCGGTGAGGGAAAGAAACTGTATACGCTGTCCCCTGATTTTTCGATGTATGATTATTATGTCGGTATGCATAACGGCACCGTTGTCCGTTATCCGCGAAAAGCTGAAGAGGCGTTTGATACAGAAGACTTCATTGCGAAGGGAAAAGCGGAAAAAGTAGATCTGGTCCTCTTTTCCAATCCTAATAATCCGACAGGCCAGATCATTAAAAAGAAGGATCTTTGCCGCATCGCGGCGGCATTTGACTGTCCGGTCATCATTGACGAAGCATACGGGGAATTTGCGGATGACACAATGATCGATCAGCTGGATCGTTATGAGAATCTGTTCGTTACACGTACGCTTTCCAAGGCATTTGCCCTGGCAGCCGTACGATGCGGTTTTCTGATCGGAAACAAGGCGGCAATGAAAAAAATACGTTCCTGCAAAGTGCCTTATAATGTAAATACAATGACACAATGTGCGGCACATATTGTTTTGTCAAACCGGGACGAACTGTTAAAACGCCGTGATGAGATCATACAGGAGCGCAGCCGGATGGAACAGGCATGTGCGCGATACGATACCGGTTTGCTGCGCATCTATCCATCCCATGCAAATTTCTTTTACGGACGATCTTCCAGAAAGGAAGAACTGTTGAAGCTGTTTGAGAAACAAAACATCGTCATTCGCAACTATGCGGATGACAGCTTCCGCATCACCATTGGCACAAAAGAAGAAAATGATCAGGTATTGGCGGTATTACAGTCATTTGAGGAGGAATATCGATGAAGCGTCAGGCGGTAATGGAAAGAAATACAAAGGAAACACAAATCAGGGCAGAGCTTGTTGTGGATGGAAGCGGAAAAAGCGAGATAGCGACAGGTGTCGGCTTTTTCGATCATATGCTGACATTGTTCGCCTTTCATTCCGGCATGGATCTCTGCGTGCAGGCAAAAGGCGATCTGGAAGTTTGCGATCATCATCTGGTTGAAGATACAGGCATCATTCTCGGTGATCTGATGAAACAGGCACTGGGAGATAAGCGGGGAATCGCCCGTTACGGGAATGCCAGGGTTCCGATGGATGAAACACTTTGCTGTGTCGATCTTGACTTCAGCGGCCGCAGTTATCTGGTATGCAACTGTGATCTGAAACGGGATACGATCGGCAGTTTCTCCTGCGAAATGCTTCCGGAATTTCTGCGTGCCTTCGCGGTGCATTGCGGGCTGACGCTTCATGTCAACGTATTATACGGAGAGAATGATCATCATAAGGTTGAGGCAGTGTTCAAGGCACTCGGCCGTGCCGTGCGCTGTGCCGTGACAATTGTCAGTGATGAACTGCCTTCCACAAAAGGGGTGTTGGAATGATTGCGATCATTGATTATGGAATGGGAAATCTGCACAGTGTATGCAATGCATTGTCCGCTCTAGGTTTTTCCTACTGTGTCAGCAGTGATTCCGAAGTGCTGAAACAGGCGGACGGATTGATCCTTCCGGGAGTCGGTGCTTTTCGTGACTGCATGAACAATCTGCAAAAAGCTTCCCTGATCGATGTCATCAAAGAACAGGCAAACAGCGGGAAACCGCTGCTTGGCATCTGTCTGGGAATGCAGGTACTGTTTGAAAAAGGATATGAAGTGGAGGAAACACAGGGACTGGGGCTTCTGCACGGGGAAATCGTGCTGATGAAGGATCCGAATGTCAAAATTCCTCATATTGGATGGAATCGTCTGGAAACAGCCGGAAACGATGAAATCGTGCAGGCACAGGAACATCCGTTTGTCTATTATGTGCATTCTTTCTATGCACAGAATTACGATGAAGCGGATCTCATTGCTTATTCTCTCTACGGAGATCTGAAGATACCGGGTTATGTTCGGCATCAGAATGTGCTCGGCATGCAGTATCACCCGGAAAAAAGCGGCAGAGACGGTTTAAGGATGCTGAAGCGCTTTGCCTTGATTGCGGAAGGAAAGGAGGAGCTTTCATGATCATCATTCCGGCCATCGATATCATTGACGGACAGCCGGTCCGTTTATATCAGGGCGATTACGGAAAAAAAGAAGTTGTCGGAGACAGTGTTTTCCAGCTTGCGTCCCGTTTTGCGAAAGAAGGTGCCACGTTTCTTCACCTTGTCGATCTGGATGGTGCCAAAGCCGGCAGACGGGTGAATGATCAGATCATCAAGCAGGTTGCTTCCTCACTTTCCATCCCGGTTGAAATTGGCGGCGGCATTCGTACAATGGATGATATCGCCTACTATATTGAACATGGAGTTGAGCGTGTCATACTGGGAACCAGCGCCATGGAAGATGAAGAACTTCTTAAAAATGCCGTTGCACGATATGGCAGTCATATCGCTGTCGGCATTGACTGTAAAAACGGTTATGTGTACGGCCGGGGATGGCTGGAAGGAAGTACGCTTTATTATATTGATTTTGCGAAATATCTTGAGAAGATCGGTGTGCAGACTGTCATCGTGACAGACATCACGAAAGACGGCACCCTGAAAGGTCCCAATCTTGAAATGCTGCAAAAGCTGAAAGAGGCTGTCCGCATGCAGATCGTGGCCAGCGGCGGTGTAAAAGATCTGGATGATATCAAAGCACTGCGGGATATGGGGCTGTATGGTGCCATTACCGGAAAGGCCATGGTATACGGCACGCTGGATCTGAAGCAGGCACTGGAGTGCTGCAGGGAGGACTGACATGTTTACAAAGCGAATCATCCCCTGTCTGGATGTAAAAGAAGGCAAGGTTGTTAAAGGTATCAATTTCGTCGGTCTCAAAGAAGTCGGAGATCCGGTCGAGCTTGCACGCCAGTATTATGAACAGGGTGCGGATGAAATTGTATTTCTGGATATCAGTGCAACGAATGAAGGAAGAAAGACAATGGCGGATGTTGCCCAGCGTGTGGCGAAAGAAATATTCATACCTTTTACGATCGGCGGCGGCATTTCGAGCATCGAAGACATTACCTTGCTGCTTCGATGCGGAGCAGATAAAGTTTCCCTGAATTCAGCGGCAGTTAAGGATCCGCAGCTGATTGCGCAGGGAGCAGAGATCTTCGGCAGTCAGTGTATCGTTGTTGCCATTGATGCCAGAAAAAGAGAGGACGGCAGCGGCTGGAATGTGTTTGTAAACGGCGGAAGAAAGGATACCGGCATCGATCTGATCGAATGGGTGAAGAAAGTCGTATCGCTTGGTGCAGGTGAAATTTTGCTGACAAGCATGGATGCTGACGGTACCCGTAACGGCTTTGATCTGCCGATGCTCAAAGCTGTCAATGAATGTATTGATGTGCCGCTGATCGCTTCCGGCGGCTGCGGTACGATCGAACATATCGAGGAAGTCTTTCAGCAGGACGGTGCGGATGCGGCGCTGGCGGCAAGCATCTTCCACTATGGTGACCACAGTGTCCGGGAAGTCAAAGAATATCTCGCAGAAAAGGGAATACCGATGCGTCTGGAGGTAATAAAATGATTGATGAAACATTGCTGCAAACGATCGATTTTGAAAAGCAGGGCGGTTTGGTGCCGGCTGTGGTTCAGGATGCAGAGAATGGACAAGTACTGATGCTGGCATATATGTCAAAGGAAAGCCTGAAGATCACGATCGAAAAAGGTCTTGCCTGTTATTATTCCAGAAGCCGCAACGAATTATGGCTGAAAGGAGAAACGAGCGGTCATTATCAGCATGTGAGCGAAATCGATGTAGATTGTGATCAGGATACACTGTTGCTGAAAGTGATCCAGGAAGGGGCTGCCTGTCATACCGGAAAACGCAGCTGCTTTTATCGGACCATCTATCAAAAGGAGACCAGCTATGAAGATGTCAAGAGATGAATTGTAGAAAGTAAGCGATTTTTGCTTATGTATATTTCTTT
>OLRK01000984.1_pt1 | contig 27337 bp, 25 predicted proteins | sample 1672911 | NCBI WGS metagenome assembly OLRK01 (sample SAMEA3136736, study PRJEB25190) | human gut metagenome | biome: human gut; feature: human-associated habitat; material: faeces | place: Austria | collected 2013 | reverse complement strand
GCATATGCGGCAAAAAATTCACTATTATCGTAAACATTTCTCATTGATAATTACCCCCACAATTTCCAATTTGTTTAATTAATAATCTATTCTTTCAATTTTAAAAATAACAGGTCTTGTTCCATCAGAGCAACAAGTAATCATTGTATTTTCTTCTTTCATCCAACCTTTCATAATAGAACCACCTTGTAATCCTGTATAAATATATCTTGCTATTGCATCCCAAGCCTCTGAACAATGTGACATTTTTGGTCCTCCAGCAACCATATCTGGGTTTCCATTTGTTTTAACTAATGTATTTTAACCCCATGTGCCAAAAATCATCTTTATCTCCATCTCTCTCAAAAATAAATTCATCTCCCACATTATAACAAGGGCAAGCCCCTGCTTTTGGATCAGCACAATATTTTTCCTGTAATTCTGGATATAATTTTTTATCGATTACTGTAACTTTAATTTTATGTTTCATTTTTCATTCCTCCCTACAAATTCCAATTTGATCGTACTTTAACGTCTTCATTATACCATCTGTTTTAAGGCATTAAACAGACTCAAGATTATAAATAATTTTCAAAAAATAAGAATGACTTGCCATTCTCTTAGGCATATTTGAGGACAATCTAATGTCAGTTTAACTCGATCATCAACTATGCAAAAGATAAAGGATACCTGGCACAAAATCCTCTTGTAGATATCAAAAATATGGACGCTAAAGGAATTAGAGTCCAGTATTGGACGCTCGAACAATGTGAGAAATTTGCATATCACGCAATGAATTTATATCGATCTTATAAACGAAGGGACGAAGACGACGGTCGATGCCCTTTATGAGCTCACGGAAAAAGAGGTGGACTTCAAAGAGAAAAGAGCGATCAACGCATGTGTACATACAGCAGGCTTTCCTTACACAAAGATGATAGAAGACTTTGATTTCAATTATCAGCCGAGCATCAACAAAAAAGAAATCGAAGACTATACGACGCTGAGATTCATGGAAAACAATGAAAATATACTTTTTATCGGCTCTCCAGGAACGGGTAAAACGCATCTGGCCACTGCGATAGGTGTCGAGGCCGCGATGCACAGGAAGAGCGTATATTATATTTCATGTCAGGATCTGATGATTCAGTTAAAGAAAGCAGAAAATGAAAATCGACTGGATCAAAGGCTGAAGTCCTTTACCCGTTATAAGCTGTTGATCATAGATGAGATAGGATATATTAATCTGGATAAACAGTCTGCCAATTTGTTCTTCCAGCTGATATCAAGACGATATGAGCAGAGATCAACGATCATCACGACGAACAAAAGCTTATCCAAATGGGCAGAGATATTTGGAGATCTGGTCATAGCTAATGCGATACTGGATCGTCTATTGCATCACTCACATATTGTGAGCATAGTAGGGCCTTCCTACAGAACAAAAGATGTCCTGGATTCTCTGGAAGAATAAATATGATCCAAATTGGTGATTTTCAAATGAAATAAAATTGAAAAATACGATCGATTTTTATTGACAATCAAAAAAAATACTGATATTATCCCAAGTTTAACAGTTAAAGAAAGACAAAGTGCTAGAAACACCTTTGAATAAAGGGAAATCTAGCACTTTCTTTTGTTCAGGATTTGTTGTATGTGGATTTATCTTCACGATTTTTTTACGATCTTGTTTAAATCTTTTGGCCGGTAGTATTTCCGGTTTAGCTGCAGTCCGAATCTGTTTTCCAGAGAATCCAGTGTTCGGCTTCCGTTATACAAGGCCATGTAATACATGTCATGCACATTGCTTATGTTCATGTTTTTTAATGTTTCGATCAGATTGTTTGTGGTTACATGGGTTCCTTGATCGTCCAGCTGGCATTCCAGCAGCCTGTATATCAGTAAGGCCGTGTAACAGATCAAAAAGTGTGCACGGATCCTTTCCGGTTTTCTGTGGTAGACCGGCCTTGCATCAAAGTTCGTCTTTAGAATCCTGAAACAGTCTTCGATCCTGTACCTTTTATGTGCCACTTCGAGTATCGTCCTTGCATCATCTTCCAGGTTGGTCGCCACGGCATAGAATCCATCATATCTTTCTTCTTCACGGATCCTCTCTTCATCCAGGATATATCCTGCCGTATTTGTTGCCGTGCTTTTCAGGAAACGCCGGATATCATGCGCTCCCTTTTTGACTTTTTCCGGATCCTTCAGCTTCAACAGGCTCTTCGCTCTTTCGATCTGTCTGTTCCGTACCGTTCTCTGGTATTCCATCATCTTCCTGGAAAAAGTTATTATGATCCGCTGTTTCAATGTTCCCTGTGATTTCGTCTTGCGGATCCGGCCGTTCTTTGCTTCCCTGTATTCGAACAAACCTGTATCTACGGCTGTATCGGCGTGGAGGATCTTATAGGCATGGTCATTATACAGTGCAAGATTTTCCCCGCTCCGCTTGTCAAAGGATCTCAATGCTTCCAGGCTGACCTTCGAATCGTCGGAGAGGAGCCGATAGCCATAGTCGTTGAATACGGCTTTCTTCAGGACGTCGTTCAGTTTCTTTACGGACTGGGTCACGATGAATGCCCGTCCACCCATGTCATTGAACTTACGGATATTGTAGGAGCCCAGGCCTGCATCGGCGCAATATATGAACCGGCTGTTCCCGGTCATCTTGATGACTTCTTCTTCGAGCGGGATCGCCGTCAACTGTTCGTTCGTATTTCCCGGATGTATGCACATGGAGATGGGGATGCCCCTGGAATCCATGATGAGCCCCATCTCTACGATCGGATTGGGACGGTGCTCCTTGCTGAGCCCGAATTGACGGAGCCCGCTGATATATTCTCCGGTCACTTCATCGAAGATCTCCTCATCGGCTCTTTCAGATTCAAAGAAATAGTTGGTGCAGTCATAGTACATGATGGACGTATCTCTTGGAACGATCGAGCTCGAATGTTCAAACAAATGCTTCAGGTATTCTTCGCCGTGCCTTTCCAGGACATCCAGGAAGCGGATGATATGGTGATATTCGATGTCAGGCTTTTCGTAATATGTATCCAGTTTATCATACGTTCCGTACTTGCTCCGGGGATCCAGGATCCGGGCATATGTGAGAAACTCGCAGATCTGGCTGCAGTTGAAGGTGATGTTCGAACGGGAAGAGACCGTCCTGAAAAATTGTTTAAGATCCAGTTTTGAATAAATAGCCTTTAAATACAGATATCCGATATTGATCATGCTTATACAGGAGACGGCATCGCCGGAATGCGGGAGCCTCTCGTTAAAGTCAAGGGATACGGTAAATTCGGAGATCCCTGAACGGGCCTCTTCGTTCATCTTCCGGATCTCGTTTTTAGCGTATTCCAGCGGATCGTCCGTGATTCTGAGCAGTTCGGAATGCTTGCCGATCTTCCGGATGTTGCGGGTTGTGGTCTTCTTGCCGTTGCGGAACCCCTGCTGAACATAATAGGTGGGATCGCTAAGCCGTTTATCATAGTAAAGTTTCATAAAGAACGTACCTTTCCTGGGAATATTATATCACAATTACAACACATACAACACGCAAAAGTAAAAATTTGACAAAGAAAAAGCCGTATTTAAGCGGCTTTCCGATGTTTTTCGATTTTATAACTGTCAAACTCCCGATTTGCAGTTAAAACAGGAATGATTTTTTTATTCTTCCTCACATTTACCGGACTTAACCTTTTTTTTACCTATATTTTTTGTTAGAATATACTATGAATAGATAATGGAGGTAATGAAAATGCGTTCAGCAATCGTACTTGCTGCAGGCAAGGGAACAAGGATGAAGTCTTCATTGAATAAGGTGATGCATCCGGTATCGAATAAACCGATGATCGGACATATTGTTTCCAGTCTGCGAAAAGCCGGGGTTGAAAACATAGTAGTAGTTGTTGGACACGGTGCCGAAAGTGTGAAGGAATACTTAGGCGACAGTGTTCAGTATGCTTTGCAGGAACCTCAGTTAGGGACTGGGCATGCCGTTATGCAGGCACAGTGTTTAAAGGATTTGGATGGAGATACGCTGATTTTGTGCGGAGATGGTCCATGTATCCAGAGCGAAACTATTGAACAGGCATTTGCAGCGAATGAAAATAGCGAGATGACTGTTTTGACTGCACTTCTTCCTGACGGAGAGCGATATGGACGCATCGTTCGAAATTCAAAGGGCGATGTAGAAAAGATTGTGGAGGCAAAAGACTGCACTCCGCAGCAGCTTGAAATCAAAGAAATCAATACTGGTATTTTCTGTTTCAAAAATAAGCTGTTGTTTGAAAATCTGCAGGAAATCGGAAACGATAATGCACAGAATGAGTATTATCTGACAGATTTGGTGGAGATTTTCAATCGCAAACAGCTTCGTGTACGCGCCGCAGTTGTTTCTGATCCGCAGGAAACAATGGGAGTCAATGACCGTGTCGATCTGGCTAAAGCTCAGAAGTGGATGACACATCATGAATGCGAAAGACATATGCGCAACGGTGTAACGATCGTCGATCCTGATACAACGTATATTGATGTGGGAGTTCAGATCGGACAGGATACGGTGATTTATCCGAATGTAATGATTCAGGGTGATACGGTCATCGGTTCCAATGTAACGATTTATTCAAATTCATTCCTGCGCAATGCCGTAATTGGGGATGCAGCGGTTATTGATTCAAGTAAGATCGTTGAAAGCAGCGTCGGTGCACGTACGACTATTGGTCCGATGAGCCATCTGCGCAATCACACGGAAATTGCAGAGGACTGCCGAATCGGAAACTTTGTCGAATTTAAAAATTCTCATTTCGGAACAGGAAGCAAATGCGCTCATCTGACTTATGTGGGAGATGCAGATGTCGGAAGCGGCGTAAACTTCGGCTGTGGTGTCGTTACTGTTAATTATGACGGCAAAAACAAATATCGTACGACGATCAAAGACGGAGCATTTATCGGCAGCAACTGTAACCTGATTGCTCCTGTGACAATTGGTGAAAATGCTTTGCTTGCGGCAGGATCAACCATTACTGATTCAGTAAATGACGGTGATATGGGAATTGCCAGAAGCCGTCAGGAAAATAAAGCAGGCTATGGAACAAAATATAAAAATAAATAAAAAGAGAGGATCAATAAAAATGGAGAAAACATTGGTATTTGCACTAAGCTCAAGCATCGAACTGGCAAAGGAAGTCGTATCAGAATTAGGTATCCCGCTGGGATTGTGTGATGTTAAACATTTTGCAGACGGGGAAATCATGGTTGAGCTCGGTGAATCCGTTCGCGGTAAACATGTTTATATCATTCAGTCTACATGCAATCCCGTTTCTACTAATCTGATGGAGGTATTGATTGCAATTGATGCATGCAAACGTGCAAGTGCAGCACATATCACTGTTATCATGCCTTATTTCGGATATGCACGTCAGGACCGCAAAGCAAGACCGCGTCAGCCGATTACTTCAAAGCTGGTTGCGACTCTTCTGGAAACAGCTGGTGCAAATCGTGTGATCACGATGGAACTTCATGCAACACAGATTCAGGGATTCTTTGATATCCCGGCCGATGATATCAGCGCTATCTGCATTATCGGAAATTATTTCCGTTCACTGAATCTGGAGAATATCGTTGTCGTATCTCCTGATCATGGAGGAGTAACACGAGCAAGAAAACTGGCGGAAATGCTGCATGCACCGCTTGCGATCATTGATAAGCGTCGTCCGAAACCAAATGTAGCAGAAGCAATGAATCTGATCGGAGACGTTGACGGTAAAATTGCTATTATTGTAGACGACATTGTAGATACAGCCGGAACATTGGTTTCAGGTATCCAGATGCTTCGTGATAAAGGAGCAAAAGGAATCTATGCCTGCTGTGTACATGCAGTTTTGAGTAATCCGGCAATTGATAGATTAAAAGCTGCAGATCTGGAAGGCTTCATCTGTACAAATACCATTGATCAAAGCGAAAAGATTAAAGAGTATGACCGTATGAAGGTGCTCTCTGTAGGGCCTGTTCTGGGCGGAGTAATCCGTGCTATGGAACATGACCGTCCGGTTAGTGAAGTACTGAATGTTTTCGCTAAATAGTTGAATTGATAAAAAAACAAGCAATGCTTGTTTTTTTTAAAGTTCGAAAATGGAAGAAATCACGTGTTCCCATCCGTTTTGATAAAAGGTAATAATACCCTGATTTCCGTTTTCATGATATCGATCATCCAGATAAAATAAAACGGAAATCATCGGAAACTGATTCCAGAAAGACAGCTTCGGCAAAGAGGCAAGGATCTTCCTTTGCAACAAAGGGTCCTTGGTCTGAAATGCTTCATACAGCATTCCGAAAGACCGTTCTCTTGTCTCTTCATATTTTGGCTGTGAAAAACAGTATGTGTTGTTATCTCCGTTCCATGCAAGATAGGTGGCAAGACCCTGAGTGAAAGCCTGGTAATTAAGCATAGACTGATAATCCATCTGTGCTTGCGGTTTGCCATGCACGGTTTCAATGCAGTAAAGAGCTGTTTCAAAATGAAGATAGTTTTCTATGACGTACATCATTTGGGAAACGATCGGTGTTAGATCAGCGACCTGCAGCAGATCGATGATCAGGTGGATGCCCTGTTCGTTGTGAACCTTATACGTTGCGGCAGAGGAACCGACTACCAGATGAACGGTAATTTCTTTTTGCTTTTCACGCAGCTGAGGAAACAGGCCCGTAAACAGGGAACGGTTGAAGGAAGGAAAATTTTCAATACAGCGAAGTGATCTTTTTTTCAGTTCCGCTACTACTTCCGTTCGTCTGCCGTCAGCCGTTCGCAGAGAAGGAAACAGCCATTTGTCTTCTTCCTGTATGTTCGTTTCCCGATTTAAAAAACGATCAGCAATATGTGTATCAATATTCATGGTATCACCTTAGTTCTTATTATAAAGCGCCGCGGATGAAAAGAGAATAAGGATGCCCGGACAATTTAAGAAAGATTTTTCATAGAAAAGAGCCGAGATGCAGATACTAGCGCTGAGGTGGTTTAAATGGAAAGGTCCGTAAAACTTAAGATTTTTTTCGGCTGTATCAGTTTGCTGATGTTTCTATGTCTGATGATACAGTTGTCAGCATCCGGAGATGCATCGGAAGCTCTGCTTGAAAGTGAACCTGTACTGGCGGGCGAAGATAAGGGGGAGAAAATAATGTATCTTACATTTGATGACGGTCCGAGCTGCAATACGGAAAAAGTATTGGATATCTTAGATGAATATGATGCGAAAGCGACTTTTTTTGTAACCAATGAGTTTCCGGATTATGCGTCCTTGATGAAAGAGGAAATCAAGCGCGGTCATGCAGTGGGCATTCATACCTATTCACACGAATACGCTTCTATTTATGCAAATGTACAGTCTTATCTGGATGATATCGAAAAAATACAGAAGGTGATTCAGCAGCAGACAGGAAAACCTGCTTCTTTTCTGCGATTTCCCGGAGGATCCAGCAACACCGTTTCAAGACAATACTGTGCGGGAATTATGAGTGAACTGAGTGAGCGGGTGACAAAAATGGGCTATGAATACTATGACTGGAATGCAACGAACGGAGATGGCGATACAGGAAGGGATGCGGCAAGCATCATAGCAACGGCGAAGCAGGAAATAAACGAACAGGATGTTGTGATGCTGCTGATGCATGATGGGGCAGGAAACAGCGAAACCGTAAACGCATTGCCGGAAATCTTGAGCTACTGCAAAGAAAAGGGATTTGAATTTCGGATCGTTGACGATTCGACGCCGCAGTTTCATCATCATATCAATAATTAAAAAACAGTATGGTTTCCATACTGTTTTTTAATGTAAGCGATGATTTTTTCGTTTAGCATTCATGCGCTTTTTCGACACGAATACGTTTATTCTTGATTGTTCTTTGATTCAGTTTTGTCAGTACCAGTTCTCCTTTTCCGTTCAGTATTTCCACATAGGAATTATGGTCCTGAATCTGAATGACGCCGATATCATCTCCGTCTATGCCCTCGATGCTGCAGATGGCACCGACCAGGTCTCCCGCTCTCAGCTTTTTGCTTTTTCCTGCGAAGATGCATAGTTTCATTACATCTTGCAGGATCAGCTGCTCACGGCTGAGCGTTTGTTCCAGCGGCTGTTGCAGCCGCTGGAAGGAATACTGGCATGAAAACTGCGGTTCAATGAGCGAAAAAGAAGGAAAAGTTTCTTTCAGTTCATCGAATACAGCAGTTCGGCCTTTTATGACGAAAGAAAGCGCAAGACCGCTTTGTTCCATCCTGGCGCTGCGTCCGATACGATGAATGTACGATTCTTTTTTCAACGGAAAATCATAATTGACGATGAGTGATACATCCGGAATATCCAAACCCCGGGCCGCCACATTGCTGGCAACCATCAGACGTGTCTTACCGTCACGGAAAGACTGCAGCGAAGAAAAACGTTCCTCCTGTGTCTGATTGCCGTGCAGAGTTGTCGACAATAGGTTTTGATCAAGCAGTTTTTGATGGAGCCGTTCGGCTTCTTCAATGGTATTGACAAAGATCATGCATCGTTTGATCGAATAAGAACAAAGGGCATCCAGTAAAAGTTCATAACGATGTTCTGCAACTGTCCTGATAAAAATCTGTTTTAATCCCTGCGGCAACACGGGAGCATCGCTTTTGATCCAGAGAGAGCGGGAAAAGCGCTCATGAAGAAAGGAATGAACTTCCTTTGGAAATGTTGCGGAGAAGCATGCGCTTTGCATTCCGGAAGGAAGATGAGAGAAAATCTTATCGAGCGTCTGCCGGAATCCGAGCCGCAGCATTTCATCGGCTTCATCCAAAACGAGCGTGGACAGATGAGAAAGATCAACCGTATGTTCCTGAATGTGCTGAAGCAAACGCCCTGGCGTTGCGATAATGATGTGTGTGCGCTGTTTCATATCTTCCTTCTGAAAGTGAAAAGACTGTTTGCCGACCAGCAACAGGTGTCGGGTATGGAGATAAAGTCCCAATGCATCCAGTGTTTTTTTCGTCTGCAGGGCAAGTTCTCTTGTCGGAACCAGGATCAATGCCTGCGGATGTCTTTCCTCTATGGTGATTTTTTGCAGTAAAGGGACGGCATAGGCAAGAGTCTTTCCGCTGCCGGTCATTGATTGGGCCACCACGCTTTCGTTTCTTAACAGCTTAGGAATCACCTTTTCCTGTATCTCCGTAAGTTCACTGTATTGCATATACGAAAGCGCTTTTGACAATTGAATGGAAAGATCAAGCTGCGAAAACTTCATCTTCATACCTCCTTTTTATTGTTCAGTATAACATGAAAAGCAAAGAAACGGGAACAGATGATGCGGAATAGTGTTTGAAAAGAAAAAAACGGGAAGCTGTGTTAGAATAAAAACGAGGTGATCGAATATGACATTATTTGTATGGTACCCGAAATGTTCGACGTGTCAAAAAGCAAAGAAAAAGCTGGAAGAGCTGGGGGTCACATTTGAACTGCGGGATATTGTTCTTGATACGCCGACGGCCAGGGAACTTAAAGAATGGATCGAAAAAGGAAATATCGAGCTCAAGAAACTGTATAATGTATCCGGGAATTTATATAAATCAATGGACATGAAGAATAAGCGGTTGCAGATGAGCGAAGAGGAGCAGATTGCGCTTCTGAGTGAAAACGGCATGCTTTTGAAACGCCCTTTGCTGATCGGTGATTCAAATGTTTTAGTTGGATACAGAGAAGCTGAATATGAGGCGTTCGCGCAGCAGAAATAAAAAAACAAGCCAATGCTTGTTTTTTTATTCTCTATTTAGAAAACGTCGATAATTTTCCAAAATCTGAATACTCATTTGCTCGTGTGAACAATTGCGAAGTTCACATATTTTTTCAAAGGTATGTCGTACATACATCGGTTCATTTTCTTTTCCGCGATGCGGAACAGGAGTCAGATAAGGACAATCGGTTTCACATAAGATGTTTTGCGCAGGTACCGTTTTGGCAACTTCCAGCAGACCTCTGGCATTTTTAAAGGTCAAAGGCCCGGCAAAGGAGATGTATCCGCCCATTTTCACCGCTTCCATTGCGGTTTCGCAGCTGCCGCTGAAACAGTGCAGGACAAACGGGGTCTTTGCATATTGTTTCAGGATCGTCATCGCATCCAGTGTGGCATCGCGCATATGGATGCTGACGGGAAGACGGTACCGGTCTGCAAGCTGAAGCTGCCGGATGAAGGCCGTCTTCTGCTTTTCTTTATCAGTGTCATCATAATGGTAATCCAGGCCGATTTCACCGATGACATCCAGCAGACCTTCCCGGCAGAAGTTTTCAAGGTCTGTGTAGTCGTCTTCGCCCAGATCATACGTATCGCACGGATAAAATCCATATGCAATACGAATCATCGGATACTTTTGTTTCAGCTGCAGGGCGCGCAGTGCTTCCTGACGTTCGCAGCAGACAACGAGCAGCTGCGATACGTTGTTCTTTTTGCAGTTTTCCATGATTTCGTCAATTCGGGGGAATAAACGATCACAGGTGATATGGCAGTGTGTATCTATATATTCAGGCATAAAGAGCTCCTTTCTTATTTTCCTAAGCAGAAATTCGAAAACAGGGTATCCAGCAGATCTTCTCTGTGAACTTCCCCCAGTATTTCTTTTAATGCGGTATATGCTTCTTGAAGATCGATTTCTGCCAGTTCCAGTTCCAGCAGATCATTCATGGCATTGATGGCATTGCTCATCGATTCACGAGCTTTGCGCATCAGTGAAATCTGTCGTTCATTGGCAAGGGTCGGCTGCTGTGCGGCAATGCAGTGTTCATCAAACAAACGGTGTATTTCATCGATCAGCGGCTGAATTTCGTTTTTTCCTGCGCTGATGGCGATACCCTGGATTGGCATATGCACCAAATCGCTTTTATTGTAAACGATGATTCTCGTCTTGTCTGCCGTATCTGAGAGCAGCAGCTCGTCTTCTTTGGTCAGTGCTGTGCTTGCATCGAGCACGACAATGACCAGCTGTGCCTCCTTCATGATCTGATAACTTTTTTCAATACCTTTTTGTTCGATGATATCCGTTGTGTCACGGATGCCGGCAGTATCAATCAGATTCAGCTGCAGGCCTTTGCTGAGCCGGATATGCCCTTCCACGATATCGCGTGTCGTGCCCGCTATGTCCGTCACGATCGCTTTTTCCTCTTCCAAAAGCGCATTGAGAAGAGAACTCTTCCCGACGTTTGGCCGACCGACAATAGCTGTTTTGATACCTTCGCGAATGATTTGGCCGCTGTCTGCGCGCACAAGGATCCTGTCAATCTCTTCCAGCCATTTTCTGGCTTTCGGAAGCAGTTTTTCCTCTGTGATCTCTTCGATATCCTCGTATTCCGGATAATCGATGTTGACCTCGATATTGGCTATCATATCCAGCAGTTCCTGAATCAAAGGATCCAGCAGTTTTCTGATGCTGCCGCGGATTCCATACATGGCCAGTCTTGCGTTTTCCCGGGTCGTTGCTTCGATCATATCGTTGACGGCTTCTGCCTGTGTCAGATCAATACGGCCATTCAGGAAAGCACGCTGTGTAAATTCCCCGGGTTCAGCCAGTCTGGCTCCCTGTGAAAGAACGAGCTGCAGGATCAGACGTGTGACATAGCGCCCGCCGTGGCAGCTGATTTCAACGATATCCTCTTTCGTATAGGTGCGGGGAGCCCTGAAAACAGTTACAAGTACTTCATCGACTTTTTCTTTGTTGATCGGATCGACGATATAGCCGTAAGTAACTGTATGTGAAGGTTTATTCTGCAGTGATTCCGAAAAAATTTTGTCTGCGATGGAAATGGCTTCATCACCGCTGACCCGGACAATAGATATGGCACCGTCCTGTGCAGCTGTTGATATTGCCGCAATTGTATCTTGCAACATACAGATTCCCCCTTTTTTCTAGTATGTATAATTGTACCACATTTGCATCAAAGTGCATCATCAGGTAAAAGAGAACTTTCATGAATAAGAGAAGATGAAGTATTTGCGATTGACAAGAGGGGAAGGCATGCTATAGTAAAAAACAGAAAAAGTTTTGAAGGAGGAATGAAGATGACAGTCATTTATGAGAAAACACAAATAAACGAAGTAATCGAAAAGCTGAAAGAGGGAAAAGTGATAGCTTTTCCCACCGATACGGTATATGGGCTAGGTGTCCGTTATCATGATGAAGAAGCACTTACGAGACTGAAACAGGCAAAAGGGCGTCCGGAGAGCAAGCCGATTCCGACAATGGTCGCAAACAAAGAGCAGCTGGCGGCAGTGGCGCATCTCAATGAAGATATCGAAAAGATTGTATCCGCATTCCTTCCAGGCGCATTGACACTGGTCATGAATAAAAGTGAAAATGTTCCCGAGTATGCGACAAACGGGTTAGATACGATCGGTGTCCGCATGCCGGATGATCCTTTTGTATTAAAGCTGATCGAAGGTGTGGGGGTTCCGATGCTAGTGACAAGTGCAAATCTCAGCGGAGAAGCGACAGGAACGACATTTGAGGAGGTCATGGCACAGCTGAATGGCCGTATTGACGGCATTGTCAAAGGAACGTGCGGCTGTCTCAGTGCGAGCACGATCATTGATGTAACCAAAGAGCAAATCAAAGTGTTGAGAGAAGGGCCGATCAGCAGAGAGGAAATTGAAAAAGTACTGGCAAAATAAACATGTATGAAACTTGAGCGATGATGAAGCTCAACATTTTTGTTATGCTTAAAGGAACAAAGGTATATGATAAAAGATGACGACCAAAACAAAGGAGGATTTAAATGGATTTATTTTCATTATTTAAAAAGACTGACATAAATGAAGGAGTACGTTTGTTTTTGGATACCCGGCCGGCTGTTTTGCTGGATGTAAGGACGAAAGAAGAATATGCGCAGGGTCATATCAAGGGCAGCATAAACATTCCGTTGCAGGAAATCGAAAAAGCACAGCAGACCGTGGAAAATAAAGAGCTCCCGTTATTTGTGTATTGCCGCAGCGGATCCAGAAGCGCACAGGCAGTAAAAGCATTGAAAATGATGGGATATGAAAATGCAAGGAACATTGGCGGCATCATTGGCTATGAAGGAGAGCTGATTCGCTGATCTTTGCTGTTTCTGTTGATCTTGCTGTTGCAAAAGCAAAAATATGTCCGGGCTTTTGTATTTGACATTTCATAAATAAAAGAGTAGGATAGAGAGGAACAAAAAACTTCAGGGTCGGGTGCAATTCCCAATCGGCGGTATACTCCGCGAGCCGCAAGGCAGGAACCGGTGCAATTCCGGTAGCGACAGTTAAAGTCTGGATGGAAGAAGATTTTTTGAATATCTTTTTTATCGTTATATCCTGAGAGGTTTTTGTGATCATCCTCTCTTTTTTTGTGAAAAAGAGAGGTGCTGATGAAAGGGAGGAATTATTATGTCAGCAAACACTATGGTCTCATCGAAAACATCTCGCGTGCAGTGGATCGCCAAGGTATCTGTTCTAGGTGCACTCGCCTTTATTCTGATGCTGTTTGAAATTCCGCTGCCATTTGCACCATCCTTTTACAAGCTCGGTTTAGATGAAGTGATCGTGCTGCTTGGCGGATTTGCCTTAGGCCCGCTGGCCGGCGCCGCCGTTGAGACATTGAAGATCATCCTGAATCTTGTATTCCAGGGAACAGACACGGCTTTTGTCGGAGAACTTTCCAATCTTCTGATTGGTCTGTCACTAGTGCTTCCAAGTGCCTTCATTTATAAAAAGAACAAGACAATGAAGGGGGCATGGATCGCTTTGGTGATCGGTGTCGTTTCGATGGCATTGATGGGATGTCTGGCCAACTATTTTATTGCCCTGCCGGCTTATTCTTATTTCTATAAGCTTCCTATGGAAGTCATCGTCGGAATGGGAACAGCCATTCTGCCGTTGGTCAAAGATACATTTACGTTTGTCCTTTTCATGACACTTCCGTTTAATATTGTTAAGGGTGTCGTTGTCGCTTTATTGACTTGTGTTTTATATAAACGTGTTTCACCGCTGCTGCATCGATGAACCGCCGCTTTGCGGTTGACAAACGCCGTAAAAATAGGTAAAATTGTGTCGCAAATGAATATGAGACAGTGAAGGATATAGTAGCGGATGCAGAAGTGCAAAGAGAGCTTTCGGCAGCTGGGATGAAAGCCATGGAGCATCGACAGGCGAATAAAAGATCCGGAGTCAAAACGTGAAGCTCGCGGCATAAGAGCGGCTATGAACATAGTCACTAAGATGAACAGAGCGATCTGTTCATGAATTAGGGTGGTACCACGATGATTCTCTCTCGTCCCTATGGGATGAGAGTTTTTTTATTGATCAGATAAAAGGAGGAGCATGCATGGAAAAACTGACAGAACAAGAACAGATTCGTCGTCAAAAAATGGAAGAACTGCGTGAACGAGGCATCGATCCTTTCGGACACGCATACGAGAGAACACATCGTTCCGGAGATATCCGCCGGGAATTCGGGGAATGCAGCAAAGAAGAGCTGGAAGAAAAAAATGTAACGGTTAAGATCGCCGGCCGCATCATGACGAAGCGTCGCCAGGGAAAAGCGGGCTTTATGCATATCCAGGATCTGGACGGACAGATCCAGATTTATGTACGCAAGGATGAAATCGGTGACGATGCTTACGAAATTTTCAAAAAGAGTGACATGGGAGATATTGTCGGTATCGAAGGTATCGTAATGCGCACCAATCATGGTGAGCTGTCAGTGCGTGCCAAAGTATATACGCATTTGACAAAGGCACTTCGTCCGTTGCCGGAGAAGTTCCATGGCCTGACAGATAAGGAAGAACGTTTCCGTCGTCGTTATGTTGACTTGATCATGAACGAGGAGTCAAAGCGCATAGCATTGACACGTCCGAAAATCATTCGTGCAATTCAGCGCTACCTGGACGGAAAAGGACTGGTGGAAGTGGAAACACCGGTACTGCAGCCGATTCTTGGCGGTGCTGCTGCACGTCCGTTCATTACACATCACAATACATTGAACATGCCTTTCTATCTCCGCATTGCCACTGAGCTTCCTTTGAAGCGCTTGATCGTCGGCGGACTGGAAGGTGTGTACGAAATTGGCCGTCTGTTCCGTAATGAGGGTATGGACGCTACACATAACCCTGAATTTACGACAGTAGAAGCATATGTTGCTTATTCTGATCTGAATGGAATGATGGACCTGATCGAAGGATTGATGGAATATGTCGCAACAGAAGTCTGCGGTACAACGGAAATCGAATACCAGGGTAAACAGATTTCGTTAAAGGCACCGTTCAGACGTCTGCATATGGTGGATGCAATCAAAGAAAAATGCGGTGTGGATTTCTGGAAAGAAATGAGTTATGAAGAAGCCTGTGCGCTGGCAAAAGAACATGACATTGAAGTGGAAAAGAAACACAACAGTGTCGGCCACATCATTAACCTGTTCTTTGAAAAATATGTAGAAGAAACATTGATCCAGCCGACTTATCTGTACGGACATCCGGTATCTATTTCACCGCTTGCCAAAAAGAATGCAGATGATCCACGCTTTGCGGATCGTTATGAGTTATTCATCAACGGTAAAGAATATGCCAATGCATTCTCTGAGCTGAATGATCCGATCGATCAGAGAGAACGTTTCGAGAATCAGCTGAAACTGCGTGATCTCGGTGACGATGAAGCCAATGAAATGGATGTTGACTACGTAGAGGCTCTGGAATACGGACTTCCTCCGACCGGAGGTGTCGGCATGGGTATCGACCGTCTTGTCATGCTGCTGACAAATCAGGATACAATTCGCGAAGTGCTCCTGTTCCCGCATATGAAGTTGGTCGGCGGTTCCAAAGGCAATCAGAAGGCAGTAAAAGCACAGGAAAATACACCGGTGACAACTGCAAAAGAAATTGATTTTTCCAAGGTGGAAATCGAACCGTTATTCAAGGATATGGTTGATTTTGAAACATTCAGCAAATCAGATTTCCGTGCTGTGAAGGTCAAAGAATGCACGGCCGTAGAGAAGAGCAAAAAGCTGTTGAAATTCGTTTTGGATGATGGAACCGGGGAAGATCGTGTCATCTTAAGCGGTATTCATGAATACTATGAACCGGAAGCGTTAGTGGGCAAAACCCTGATAGCTATCGTGAATTTGCCACCTCGCAAGATGATGGGCATCGATTCCTGCGGCATGATTATCTCTGCTGTTCATCAGGAAGACGGTCATGAAGGACTGAACCTGCTGATGGTCGATGACGCCATCCCGGCAGGAGCAAAACTGTACTAAGACCACGGGAAACAACAAAGGAAAAACGAACCTGAAATAAGAAGTTACTATGGGAAAAAATCGCTCAGAAATGCATGCATTTTTGGGCGTTTTTTCTTAGAAATGATTATGACAAAAAAATAGCCAAAAAGCACTCTAGTACACCACTAGTACACCAAAAGTACACCATTTTCATGTGAAATTATAAAGGCTGATAATAAATTACGTGAATACAAAGAATTATGTATTTTCACATCATCTTTATTTATATGTGAAATTCAATAGGAAATAACCAAAATATCAATAACAAATTAAGCATTTCCATAGATTGGGAATGCTTTTTTTACATAGCCAATCAAGAACAGATTGGCAATGAAAGGAGTGACATTGTGAGAACAAAATGTAATGTAATCGTGATTGCCAATCAAAAGGGCGGTGTAGGAAAAACTACGACAACAGAGAACATTGGTATTGGCTTAGCAAAGGAAGGAAAGAAAGTGCTTCTGGTTGATTTTGATCCGCAGGCGGATTTGTCTGCATGTTTAGGAATAAGAAATTCTGATAGTATGGAGCATACGATCTGTGAAGCTTTGAATCATACGATCCAGGATGTACCTATTGATTATGATAAGATCATCATTCATCATGAAGAGAATGTTGACCTGATACCAAGCAATATTGAATTGGCAGATTTTGAATTGAAGCTGGTTAGTGTTATGAATAGAGAGAGGATTCTTGACATGACTTTAAGTCCAATAAAAGATCGATACGATATCATATTGATTGATTGCCCTCCCTCTTTAGGAATGTTAACGATCAATGCTCTTTCCAGTGCAGATAACGTATTGATTCCGGTACAGGCGCAATATTTGCCTGCGAAAGGGATGACCAAATTATTAGGAACGATCAATAAAGTGCAGCGCCAGATCAATCCTAATATCAAGATATTGGGAGTGGCCATTACATTAGCAAATGTTCAAACGAACCTTGGCAGAAGCACGATTGATACATTGAGAGAGAACTATGGTAATCATCTTAAAGTCTATCGTTCCATTATTCCAATAGGAGTAAAAGCTGCAGAGGCCAGTGTGATGGGAAAAAGCGTATACGAACATGCAAAGGACAGTAATGTTGCCAAAGCTTATGAGAATTTGACGAAGGAAATCATTCGCAGCGAAAAGATAAAGAATAAAGGAAGCTTAGAGCGATAGATAAAAGGAAGTGATAAGATGAAAAAGATAGACCTTGGATTGCCTTCTTTTGAAGACTCGCTCTTTTCCACAGAAGCACAGCGGCAAGATGCAAAACTTGAAAAGGTAATGAAGATACCTATTGATGAGATACACGCATTTAAGAATCACCCATTCCATGTAAGACAAGATGAGGATATGCAAAAGCTCATTGATAGCGTTCAGGAAAACGGCATTTTAGTACCTGTGCTTGTACGTCCGGAGAAAGATGGAAATGGATATGAGATGATATCCGGACATAGAAGAAAGTTTGCATTAGAATTTAACGGTGCCAAAGAAATTGATGCGATTGTTCGTGATTTAGATGATGATCAAGCGACCATCATCATGGTAGATAGCAATATTCAACGAGAAAATATCATGCCTACAGAACGAGGATTCGCCTATCGCATGAAGCTAGAGGCAATGAATAGACAAGGAAAACGTTCTGACTTAACTTTTTCCCAACTTGGGAAAAAGTTAAAAGAGAAATATTCTTATGAAAATTTAGCTGAAGAAACTGGAGAAAGTAAGAATCAAATATATAGATACATTCGTTTAACTTATTTAGTAAAGCCTTTGAGAGACATGGTCGATGGGATCCACGAAGATGGTTTTACGATTGCATTTAATCCTGCTTATGAGCTTTCATTCTTAACGACGAAGGAGCAAAATGAACTTGTAGAAGTAATTGCTAATAGTTTGGCAACGCCAAGTCTTGCCCAAAGCCAAGAACTGAAGAGAAAAAGTCAGGAAGGTATCTTGAGTCCGGACATAATGATGGATATGTTGTTAAGTGAAAAACCGAATCAAAAGGAGAAACTTAGCTTCAAGATGGAGGATATCAACAAGTATTTTCCACGCTCTTATACGCCAAAGCAAAAGAAGGAGGTGATCATCAAATTGTTAGATGATTGGCAGAAGAAAAAACAAAGATCACAAGAAAGATGACTTTGAAAAACGTACACTTGGGGGGTTGTGTACTCTATCGACAGGAGATGTGACTAACATCTCCCCCTAAAACCCCCTAACTTTCCGAAAGTATCTAACTTTAAGGACTATTAAAAGTATTTTTATAAACAATAGTAGTTTTATTAAACTGCTATGTTTGGTAATATACGATTAAAAGAGTGTTTTGATTCAAACAGAAATGAGGATGGAACATGAAACGAATGAAAATTATCCTTTGCTCGTTGCTATGTATTTCTTTAGCAGGATGCAATAAATCAACGGTTCCAACATTAGCTATAGAGTCTCTAACATTGGAGTATGGTGAAAACCTATTTGAAGAAGCAAAATTAGAAGATTTATTAGAGAATTATGATGACATCAAAGAGCAATACCAATTTTCTTCATCCTTGGTCTCCGATGAAACGAAAAAAATTACAGCAGATAATATCTCAGATGATGAAATTTTAGCCGTTGGTGAATACACTTTGATAATTGACTATGCAGATGATGAAGAGCCGTTACGATTGCCTGTAGAAATCAAAGATACGATAGCACCGGAATTTACAAACTTTGAAGATGAACTATCGATTGATTATGGTTTTTCTAAAGATTTAGCAAGTCTCTTTTCAGCAACCGATCTTGCAGAGACGAAAATCAGTATTGATGGAAATGTAAATACGATGAAAGCAGGCAGTTACGAGGTTAAGGTAATTGCGGAAGATGCGAGCGGAAATAAGAACGAAAAGAATTGCACGATCACAGTGAAAAAGAAGCCACAGACAGCTAACAGTTCACCATCTGGAAACAGCAGCATAACATCGTATGGATCGTTGACTTCGAAATCTAGTGATACATCTGATGATAGTTTTTCTTCGTCATCAGGACCAAATGTTAAAGGTAATGGTTCTTCCCCATCTGGTAATGACCAATCATGTGTTGTCCCAAATGGTCAAATTGGTAACTCTAAGAAAATATTTGATACAAAGAATGAAGCCTATGAATATGGGGAGACTGAACAATTAAATCATGAATCTAGTATTAGAAGATATTTTGTAATTGAAGTTTATGATACTTGCAATAATTTTATTGGATGGACTGTAGATTTTGAATACAGATAGAACAAATAAGGATTATAAAATGAAAAGGTATGACAACCTACCTTTTCTGTGTATTAGGAAGTAGAGATACTTCCTTTTTTTGTTGAAAAAGGAGAAAAAATGATTAAATCGCGATCTCCTCCACATTAAGAGTATTTTTATTGTTTTTAGAGGAGGAAAAAAAATGAATAAGATAAAACAGAAACACAAAAACTTACAGCGTTTGATAATTTCTTTTTTGGCTTTAATTTTGATTGCCAATAGTTTTAATCCAACCGCCATTTATGCTGCAAATCCGCGTGTAACCAAAGGAAAAACAATCAACTACAGTTATAAAGTTACCGACTCAAAAGGATATTCGACCTGGGGACAAAGTACGTATTTCATATATGTCGATGGAGCAATTGCTTTCTGTGTCGAGCCAGGGCAACTAATAGACACTGATAAAAATTATACTAGTAGTCAATACTCAATTAGTCAGAAAAAGAAAATTGAAGATATTGCATATGTTGGTTGGCATCTTTCAAATAAAACAGACGAAGATTATCTTGCGACCCAGTTCATGATCTGGGAAACATTAGGTGCAACAATAAACAGTACTTCTTATTCGGGATATGCGACAAAGAAACGTCAAATTCAAGCTAAGATCAATCTATTGTTTAAAACAGATCCTTCTTTTATAGGAAATACGGTCAAATTAAAAGTTGGTGAATCCATCACACTAACAGATACGAATAAAGTTTTTCAATATTATTCTTTTACTTCAAAAAGTAAGGGATTAACAGTATCAAAGTCAGGAAATAAACTTAGAATTACTGCTTCTACTGATGCGCCGGAAAATTCATCTGTAAAGTATCAACTTGTAAAAAAAGAGTGTGTGGGAACCACCATGCTCTATTCAGCAGTTGGTTCCCAAGATGTGATAACTGCTAAAAGTGAGGATCCGGGTAATATCACGATCCACATTTCTGTTGAAAAATATGGTTCATTGAAAATCGCCAAACAGGATGAAGATGGAACGTACGTATCAAATACTTCATTTAAGGTTTCTGCAAACAGTGATATGAGCGATCCAATCGGTACGTATACAACAGGCAGTGATGGAACGGTAACGATCGAAGATCTCACACCAGCAACCTATTACGTGCAGGAAACTGCTGTTCCTTCCCATCTGGTGCTGGACAGTACCATCCATAGTGTGACCGTACAATCCAATCAAACCGCAACCTTTACCGCCAGAAATAATTGGAAAACAGGAAAAGTGCTGATCCGCAAAACAGATAAGGATTCCAGTAAGCAAGTTGCTGGTGCAGTGTATGCTATTTACGATGCAAATACAGATCAAGAAGTCGCAAGGCTGACCACATTAGCTGATGGCTATGCTTCCAGCGATTATCTTCGTTTTGGCGATTATTATGTAAAAGAAGTCATAGCACCAAACGGCTATCTCTTGGATGATACAAAATATCCAGTTACGATCAGTGAGAATGAACAAAAAATCGAAGTAACTGGTGTCGATGAACGTGTAAGAGGAACGATCAATATTGAAAAGCAGGACAGCTTTACAGGCAATACTGCACAAGGCGAAGCAACGTTGGTTGGTGCGACATATGGCTTGTATGCCAGAGAGAATATCTTAGATCCTGCGGATCAGTCAATCATCTATCGAGCAGATGAACTTCTTTCTGAATTGACGATCGATGCGCAGCACAAAGCAAGCGTTTCTGATCTGTATTTAGGTAAATATTATTTAAAAGAGGTCAAAGCCGGCGAAGGCTATACATTGGATGAAACCGAATATGATGTTACTCTATCTTATCAAGGACAAACAACTGCTACTGTAACGGTCAATCAGACGGTGAAAGAAAGAGTAAAAGCACAAGCATTCCAGCTTATCAAAGTATCAGATAATAATACTGGGGAAACAGATCTATTAGAAGGCGTTGAATTTACGATCAAGGCACAAAAAGATATTGATCAGTACGGAAGCTGGGAAAAAGCACCGTTTGCTAAAAACGCAGAAGGTAAAGAAGCCAGCATACTTGTAACGGATGAAAAAGGATATGCAGTTTCAGATGAATTACCTTATGGAACGTATGTTGTTCGAGAAACAAAAGCACCAGATGATCATTATGCGATTCCAGATTTTACAGTAGTGATCGATGAAGATAGCAGAGATCCTCAACCTTGGCGAGTATTCAATGATGAAAAGTTTCGTGCAGTGATCTCAATGGTGAAACTCGATGCAGATACTGGAAAAACTGTACAAATCGAAGGAGCTACTTTTAAGATTCGTAATCTATCTACTAATGAATATGTAGGATATTGGGAATGGAATCCATTACCAACGTATGTTACAGAATGGACGACAACAGACGATGGAACAGTAATGACTGGTGATGTATTACAAGCAGGAGAATACCAAATTGAAGAAATCAAAGCTCCGAACGGTTATGTATTAAATACTGAACCTGTAAAATTCAAAGTTTCAAACAATACCGCTTATGAAACGCTGCCAGATGGATCAACGCCTGTGATCACAGTAAAAATGAGCGATCAAGCGGTCAAAGGACAGATCCAGATCGAAAAACGCGGGGAAGTTTTGGTTGACTTTAAGGATGGACGATTTATATATGAAGAACGAGGATTAGAAGGAATGATTGCTGAAGTAATTGCAGATGAAGATATCCTTGATCCATCGAATGAAGGAACAGTCATTTATCCAGCAGGAACCGTTGTTGATACAATCACAACAGATCAAGATGGAAAAGGACTTTCGAAAGAACTTCCATTAGGTAAATATGAGATTCATGAAGTCAAAGCTCCAGATGGATATGTATTAAATGATGAAGTTAAATATGTTGAATTATCCTATAAAGATCAGACTACGCCAGTAGTATTCAGTGATTTGCAAAGCTATTTTAACGAACGACAGAAAATTGAATTAAATATTAAAAAAACAGATGATGAAACAGGTATCGGTCTAGAAGGAGCAGTTTATGGGTTGTATGCGAAACAAGATGTAATAAATGCTGATGGTGACATCATCTTGAAAGCTGATTCTCTAATCGAAAAATCTATTAGTGATGTTAATGGAGAATTAGAATTTAATGCAGATTTGCCATTAGGAGACTATTATGTAAAAGAAATACAAGCACCTATAGGCTATGCATCTTCCAATGAAGTGTTCGAAGTATCTGCAGTATATAAAGGTCAGGATGTAAGTACGATCACTTTTTCTAAAACATTTAAAAATGCCATCACAAAGATCGAAGTTAGTAAAAAAGATATTACGAACGAGGAAGAAATAGCCGGTGCTTTTTTGACTGTATATCCAAAAGATGATGAAGGAGCTATATATGCTTCTTGGGTCAGTGGACAAGATGGTGTCAATGAAGATGGTACGATCAAGCCTCATATGATCAAAGGTCTTGAAGTTGGAAAGACATATATCCTTAAAGAAATTAGCTCCCCTCATGGATTTGCTTTAGCACAAGATGTCGAATTTACCATCAGTGACACTGGAGAAATTCAAAAAGTAGAGATGAAAGATGATCTTGTTGTTGGTCAATTAAAATGGAAAAAATCTGGAGAAATCTTTGATCAAGTAATTACAGGTCAAACTGAATTTGGAAAAACAGAAGGCCCTGTATGGAACAAATCCAACCTTCTAGGTGCAAAGATCACAATTTATGCTGCAGAAGATATCAAAATTGGTAACCATACGTATTACAAAGCCGATGAAGAAATTCAAACCCTAGAATCTGACTGGGATTACGTATTTAGTAAAGAACTTCCTGTCGGTCGTTATTTCTATATAGAAACAACAACTCCACATGGATATGTCATTGATACCAACAAACACTTCTTTGAAGTCGAAGACAATCAAATCAACGAAATCCAAGTCATTGAATCAACGCTTAAAAATGAACGTCCTACTTTTGACATCGATATGACAAAAGTACTCGAAGAACAAGAAATCTTTAAAGATGAAGATGCCTATAAAGATATCGTTTTTGGAATCTTTGCTAGAGAAGATATTTATGATTATATGGGCAATGTTGCCATCGAACATGGAACGATGATCTCAACAACTGGAATCACAGAGGAAGGACATTTAGAAACGGTTCCAGATCTTCCTAATGGTGTTTACTTCATCAAAGAACTTGCAACCAATGATCAATATGTATTGAATGATACAGAATACGACTTTGAAATTGGATATAAAGGTCAGGATGTTTCTCATTATGTCGTAACGATCGGTTTAGATGGAAAGGTTCCTAATGAACTAGCTCGTGGCGATATCTATGTTCAAAAGAAAGACAGTAGCGATCCAGATAAAGTCATGAAAGATGTTGAATTTAACATCTCCATCCATGAAGATATGAGTGAAGTCATCCAATCATCAAAAACAGATGAAAAAGGAATCGCAAGCTTTAAAGATCTTGAACTTGGAACATACTATGTCCAAGAAGCAAAACAAGTCGATGGATATGTTATCAATGATCATATCTATAAAGTTGAAGTCAAACAAGATGGAGATGTATTAACGATCGTCTGCGAAAACAAACCAACCGAAATGGAATTTAGCAAGGTCGATATCACAACTGGAAAAGAATTGCCTGGTGCTAAGATGCAAGTTACAGACAAAGAAACAGGAAAGATCATCGATGAGTGGATTTCTACGGATGAACCACATAAGATCAGATATCTTGTAGAAGGAAAAGAATATATCCTTACTGAGAAAATTGCTCCAGAAGGATATGAACTTGCCGAAAACATAACATTCACTGCAAAAGATAATACAAAGATCATTATGAAAGATAAATTGATACCAGAAGCACCATACACGGGAGAACAAACGAATCTAGGTCTATGGCTAGGATTAATGGGAATCAGTCTGTTTGCTGTCTTTGCTTTCAAAAAATCGAAAGAAGGATGAAAACAATGGAAAATAATCACTCGTTCATTATCCTGCTGTTTTTTCTAATATTTTCTTGTTTGATCCTTAGCTTACGATTTTGGTTTCGCAACAAGGATGTCAATAAGCAAAAAGAATCATTGAACAAAGGGAGAGCAAATTTCCCTTTTGTTCATGAAAAGAATTTATTGGAAACAATCGCTTTAAAGGAAGGTGTCTTTATTTCTGATCTTTCTAGAGATGATTTGCTTCAGGAAAAAGCTGTTTTGTTCATTCTGCAGCATGCAGAAGAATATGAGGAAAATGAAACATTAGAGGCTCTTGATTATTTATATATGCGGAAAAATGAAGGACGAGCTAGAAGGAGACGATATGAAAAAAGAAACAAGATTACTTGTTGATCATGTACATGAATTATTCACTGAACGAGAAGAAAAACAAATGCATATTAACTATATTCTTTCAAAAAGAGAGGAGGATCATTCCTTAACATATCTATGTATCGCCAGCTCCAAACTGGATCCGGATGATATTCGAATGGTTTCGATGACACAGGAAAACCAAATGGAATATCAACATGTATTCGAGTGGGATTTCAATATCGATGATTATATCTTGGCAGATCTTGAGAAAGGGTTTTTGATCGAATTCATGCCATTAGAGGAACATTATAATATGTGGTGTGCAATTGAAGAATGGGCGGAAGACATTGAACATAAAGATGGACTATACGCCTATTTAGATCATTGTAAGAGAAACGGGATTACGCAAAAAGAAATATCTTTGTTAGGACATGATCCAATTGATGTCATGAATCATTATCATGAAAAAAACGAAAATTATGAAATAGTTAATGAAACAGTTGTTGGGAAGAAATCAATCGTTTTAGGATATAATCCAAAAGCACCTTCAGCGTATGTTACATGGAAGACGTCTCCAAATCGTTATAGAGGATTTGATTTTGGTCATTATTTCTCAGATTTTAATGAAGCGTATGATGATTACAAGGAAAGATGTTACGAAATGTTGGATGATCATCTAAAGATAGAAAAAAACAAACTGAAATCAAAAAACAAGGAGCAACCTATCCGATGATCGACAGTATTGAAGAGTTGAAAGCAGTTAATTTCGAACAGTGGCTTCTTTTTGGACAGCATGTTCTCTTTACTGATATAAGGATCAGTAATTCTATTATCCCTAAAAATATATACAAATATGAACTTCAAGAAAATGATTGTCATCCTTTCGAGACCATTATGATTGGTAGACATATTACAGTAAATTTTGAAGGAACGATAATAAGCTGTCAACCTATTCAATTGGATAAAGACCATTATCGTTTGATTGATGAAGCAAAAGATGTGGAGTACTTGCCTAGAAAAAATATATCCTTGTCTCAATACATTCACAAAAACGAGAAAGTAAAATCAGATTTTATAATTAGATAAAAACAGCATTTAAAAAAGGAACTTTTGCATGTGTAAGTATCTAGGTACTTACTTTAATATTGAGAGTGTCTGTTTTCCATGAGATAATATGATCATAACAAGAAATAATTCTTAAACGAAAGGAGAACTCGTTGTGAATGATGATTCTAAAATAATAATTTATACCACGGAAGATGGTTTAGTAAAAATAGATACAACATTTGATTCTGAAACAGTTTGGTTATCTATTGATCAGATGGCAATTTTGTTTCAAAGAGATAAATCAACAATTTCAAGGCATATCAAAAATGTTTTTGAAGAGGGAGAACTGATGAAAGATTCAGCTGTTGCAAAATTTGCAACAACTGCTTCTGATGGTAAGACATATCAAGTTGAATACTATAATTTAGATGTCATCATATCTGTTGGATATAGGGTAAAATCTAAAAGAGGTGTCCAATTTAGAATATGGGCAACAAATCTCATCAAAGAATACATGAAAAAAGGATTTGTGTTAGATGATGATCGCTTGAAAGAACTTGGTGGAGGCGGATACTTCAAAGAATTATTGGAAAGAATTCGTGATATCCGCGCTTCTGAAAAAGTATTCTATAGACAAGTTCTTGAAATTTATGCGACAAGTATAGACTATGATCTTGCAGCAGATATTTCCATTTAATTCTTTAAAAAGGTACAGAATAAGATTCATTATGCAATTCATGGAGAAACTGCTGCTGAAACAATATATTATAGAGCAGATGCAGAAAAAGAATTTATTAGAGAATTAAGAATTGAAAAATCTATCAAAAATTATATAGAAAATAATTCGAAAATCTAAAACACATCAACGTCTAAAATAATTAAAGAGGAGGCGTTAATATGACTTATCAAGAATTATATGATTATATAGAAAATAATATTCATGATCATATAAATTTAAATGGAGAAGAGTATCTTGCTGATCTTTATGTAAAGAACGGATTTGGGCAAATTAGAGGTGGTTACTTTGACTATGCATATGAACATGATGAGAAGATATGTAAAAAGAATGCTGAACCAAGCCAAAAATGGCACCTGCTCGAATCATATATTCAATATAAATTAGGAAAAAATCTAATATCAAAGAATGAAAATGCAAAATTGCATAGAATTATGTGTCCACAATTAATGATATGGATTTCTGAAATTGCTGGATTGAATAAAGATTTATTAAAATCAGCCATCACTAATGCAATTAAATATGAAACAAACAATAAAACAAAAGATAGTAGAAAAATTAAATATGCTGTTTTAAACCAAAATCTACATTGGGAAAAGATTTGCAATATTATCAAAACAAAAAACACTTGGGAAGAAATAGTTAAGGAAATAAGCTCAATTAAATAAATGTGAGAAGAGATTTCAATCATTTGAAATCTCTTTTTTATGTGTGCCGGGCATGGCACGAATTCAGTTGGAGATAAACCAACCACAGG
>OLRK01000982.1_pt1 | contig 27388 bp, 23 predicted proteins | sample 1672911 | NCBI WGS metagenome assembly OLRK01 (sample SAMEA3136736, study PRJEB25190) | human gut metagenome | biome: human gut; feature: human-associated habitat; material: faeces | place: Austria | collected 2013 | reverse complement strand
CAAAAGCGCATTTGCGCCCTACGGGGTGGTGTGGGGGCTTTGCCCCCGGCAACTGCGGTTGCCTCCCCCAGCAGGGCCGCCCTTTGAAAAGGGCACCCTGCACCCCGCCTAAACTTTGCTGCTCCCCGTGACAGCCGTGACGACCGTGACGATGTTTCAGACACCGCCGCCACTCTCAAAAAAGCCGTCACAGCCGTCACGGTCGTCACGCCTGGGACGGTTCCAGCGTCAGGCTGATACTTCTCCCGGCGTGGCTCCTGCTGTTCTCATAGCGGATGTGGTAGTCTGTCAGCAGCTTCCCGGCCCGGACGTTTAGCCGCATCGCCAGGGCGTTGGGCTTCATGTCAGTCTGGAGCGCCGCTACCAGCTCGGTGGCCGTACCACCCCAGGTCGGCTTCTCCACCGTCACAAGGGCGGCTATGGCCTCCAGCACCGGGTCGGGCGGCTCTGTCCATGCCTCCGTTTCCGTACGCTCCAGCGTCCATATCAGCCGTTCCTTGTCCTTGGTAAGATAGAATCGCTGGTCTTGCTGGTCACGCCCGGCCACGTCCAGAACGGCGCTGCCGTCTGTCCGCTTCTCCTTTTGAAGAAGAAAGGCCCCGTCCGCCGCTCCGAGCAGGCCGTTGGTGCCGGAAATCATATCGAACTTATCATCGGCCTGTTGTTTGCGGGTGTGATGTACCAGCAGGAGGCAGACGCCGCAATCATCGGCAAGGCGTTTCAGTTTCCCCACCACTTCGTAATCATTGGCATAGCTGTACTTATCCCCGCCAGCCTCCCGGATTTTCTGGAGAGTGTCAATGATAATCAGCTTGGTGTTCGGGTGTTCCCGGACGAACTTCTTTAGCTGTTCCTCCAGGCCAACGCCAAGCTGTTTGGCGTAGACCGCAAAGAGCAGATTGTCGGTGCCCTCTGTGCCGAACATTCGGTATAGCCGCCCCTGCAAGCGGCGGTGGTCGTCCTCCAACGCCAGGTAGAGGACAGTCCCCTTGTGAACAGGATAGCCCCACAGGGGGAGGCCCATGCTGACATGGTAGGCAAGCTGAGCCATCAGGAACGACTTGCCCACCTTGGGCGCTCCCGCAAAGAGGTATGTCCCAGGGTAGAGCAGACCGTCAATGACGGGCGGTCTGCTCTGGTAGATGTTCTGGTAAAGGTCGTTCATAGAAACCGTGTGGAGGTAGGCCGGGTCGCTCATGCGCCGCATATCTCGGAGCATTTCTTCCAAACTTTCCTCTTGGGGGTTGTTTTCAGCCGTTTCCTCTGCTATACTTTTGGCAGTTGTTTGTGAAATGGGCTGTTCCCCGTCTGTTGGCGCAGACGGAACCGGGACAGTCCTTTTCGTTTCTCTGGAATCCATCAATCTATCAATCCTCCTTCATGCCGCCCATGATAGCGGCGATCATCCGAATGGTGTCCAGCAGCTCGCTGTCCACGTTGGCCCCGTCCCTGATCCGCCACAGCTCGGCCAGCACAGTGGCCAGTTCGTCCCGCAGGGCCTTATACACCCTGGGATTGCCCTGCACTACCACGTCCCGGCACAGGAGCCGCTTGGTGATGTAGTCTTGCTTCGTCAGGCCAGAGAGCCGCACAGCGGCGTCGATCTGCTCGTTTTCCTCCGGGGATACCCGGAAGGCCACGGTCTTGTTCCTCCAGCGGTTGTGAGTGTCCAAATTCTTAGCTGACATTACGCTCCCATCCTTTCAAAGTCCAGTTTGTCCGCCATCTCCGTCTGCTTGGACGGAAACAGGTGGGCGTAGCGGTAGGTGATCTCGATACTCTCATGCCCCACGCGGTCAGCAATCGCCACAGCGGAGAAGCCCATGTCAATCAGAAGTGAGATGTGCGAATGCCGGAGGTCGTGGATTCTGATACGCTTGACCCCTGCCGACTTCGCCCCTCTGTCCATCTCATGGTGGAGATAGCTTTTCGTGATGGTGAAAATGCGCTCCTTCTTCTTGATGCCGTAGAGCATCCCCAGGTAGTCCTTCATCTCGTCACAGAGGAAGTTGGGCATTTTAATGGTGCGGTTGCTTTTCTTCGTCTTTGGCGTGGTAATGACGTCCTTGCCGTGGAGCCGCTGATAGGACTTGCTGATTTTCACCGTCCCGGCCTCAAAGTCAAAGTCTGCCGGGGTCAGGGCCAGCAGTTCCCCCTCCCGAATACCACACCAGTAGAGCATTTCAAAGGCGTAGTAGGAAACGGGCTTGTCCATCATGGCGTCCGCAAACTTCTGGTACTCCGCTTTCGTCCAGAACAGCATTTCCTTCCGTTCCTCTGCCCCCATGTTTCCAGCCTTGGCGGCGGGATTGGAGCGCAGCTCATAGAAGCGGACGGCGTGATTGAAGATGGCGCTAAGCTGGTTGTGCAGGGTTTTGAGATAGGTAGCCGAATAGGGCTTGCGCTTCTCGTCCCGGTAGGCCAGCAACTCGTTCTGCCATGCGATCACGTCCTTGGTGGTGATCTCGCTAATCTTCCGCTTGCCAAAGTAGGGCAGAATTTTCTTCTGGATGATGTTCTCCTTGGTCAGCCAGGTGTTCTCCTTGAGCCGGGGTTTCACATCCTTGGTGTAAAGCTCGGTAAAGGCTTCAAAGGTCATATCCAGGTCGCCGGAGGTCTGCATCTGGAAACTGCGCTCCCACTCCTGGGCCTCCCGTTTGGTGGCAAAGCCACGCTTGCACTTCTGTTTGCGCTCCCCCGTCCAGTCCTGATACCGCACCATGACGTACCATGTTCCTCTTGCTTCGTCCTTAAAGACTGGCATTTAGTTCCCTTCCTTTCTGGCCCCGTAGAGCCGTTCGTTGAAATACTGGCGGTTGACCCGCCCTGCGATGGTGATGAAGCCCTTGTCCTTCAATTCTTCGTTGAGCTGCCGGATGAGTTTATAGGCGTAGGGCTTCGATACACCCAGCTCGTCCGCAACTTCTTCCGCCCGGATGAATCTGTTCTCCATATGGATTCCTCCTTTCTTTTGATTTAACGCTATTTGCTTAACGTAGTCCTATTATACTAACTCTATTCCGTTATGTCAAGACCTTCCAACGAGAAAATATAAACAAATTTATTTATTTTTCTCTTGACTGGTCTAAACATATCTGTTATACTTCAAGTGTCCCCATTACATAGATTGGAGTTGGCAGTTATGGCGATTGGTGAACGTATTCGTTTCTTCCGCAACATGAAGGGCATCACACAGAAGTATCTTGGCATGGTGGTGGGTTTCCCGGAACGCTCCGCCGATGTGCGTATGGCACAGTATGAAACCGGGAGCCGCACCCCCAAGGCCGACCTGACAAAGACACTGGCTGACTTCTTTGATATTTCCCCTGATGCCCTGACCGTCCCTGACATAGATACCGACATCGGCCTGATGCACACCCTCTTTGCTTTGGAGGATATTCGGGGGCTGACTATTGGGGAGATTGACGGCGAGGTTTGTCTGCGTCTGGACAAATCCAAAGGCAAGACCTATACCAATATGCTTGATATGCTGTCCGCCTGGGCGGAGCAGGCCAAGAAGCTGGAGGCCGGGGAGATCACCAGGGAAGACTATGACCGCTGGCGGTACAACTACCCCAAGTACGACACCACTCACCGCTGGGCCAAAGTCCCCTCCAAAGAGTTGAGCGATTTTCTGGTAGAAGCGTTCCGGGACAGGCTTGACATAGACGAATAGACAGCAAAAGCCCTTACCGACGTTGCCATCGGTAAGGGCTTTCTAATATGGTTGTCCTCACTTATAAGCCGTAAAAAAGCATTCTTTACCCGCAATCCAGTGGGAATATAGAATGATACGGTATATGGGGAGCGTTATCAAATCGTTATCAAAAGAGAGATATAAAACCGTAAAATCGTTGTGCCACAACGGGTTCGGAGTTTCAAAAAATCACTCCCACTCGATGGTTGCCGGAGGCTTACTCGTGATGTCATAGCAGATGCGGTTGATACCCTGCACCTCGTTGACGATGCGCACAGAGATCTTATCCAGCACCTCGTAGGGGATACGGGCCCAGTCGGCGGTCATAAAGTCGCTGGTGGTCACAGCACGGAGAGCCAGGGTATAGTCGTAGGTGCGGCCGTCACCCATAACGCCCACGGAGCGGGTGTTGGTAAGCACAGCGAAATACTGGTTGAGGTTCTTGTCCTCGCCGGCTTTGGCAATCTCATCCCGGAAGATGAAGTCGGCCTGGCGCAGAATGTCCGCCTTCTCCTTGGTGATGTCACCGATGATACGGATGGCAAGACCGGGACCGGGGAAGGGCTGACGGGACACCAGGTACTCAGGCAGTCCCAGCTCGCGGCCCAGCTGACGCACCTCGTCCTTGAAGAGCATACGCAGAGGCTCGATGATCTCCTGGAAGTCCACATAGTCGGGCAGGCCGCCCACGTTGTGGTGGCTCTTGATGACGGCGGCGTCACCGGCGCCCGACTCGATCACGTCGGGATAGATGGTGCCCTGAGCCAGGAAGTCCACCTTGCCGATCTTCTTGGCCTCTTCCTCAAAGACGCGGATAAACTCCTCGCCAATGATCTTACGCTTGCTCTCCGGGTCAGAGATTCCGGCCAGCTTGCCCAGGAAACGCTGCTCGGCGTCCACACGGACAAAGTTGATATCCCACTTGGAGAAGGCCTGCTCCACCTCGTCGCCCTCGTTGAGACGCATGAGGCCGTGGTCCACAAACACACAGGTGAGCTGGCTGCCTACCGCCTCGGCCAGCAGCGCGGCCACCACGGAGGAGTCCACACCGCCGCTGAGGGCCAGCAGCACCTTACCGCTGCCTACCTTCTCCCGTACCTGCTGGATAGCGGTCTTGCAGTAGTCCTCCATGGTCCAGTCACCGGCAGCGTGACACACCTCATAGAGGAAGTTGCGGATCATGGCGATGCCGTTCTCGGTGTGGTTGACCTCGGGGTGATACTGCACGCCGTAGAAGCCACGCTTCTCGTCGGCAATGGCCACGTTGGGGCAGGCGTCGGAGTGGGCAGTAAGGGCAAAGCCCTCAGGCACCTTGGCCATATAGTCGCCGTGGCTCATCCAGGAGATGCCCTCCTCAGGCAGTCCCCGGAAGAGCTTACAGGTGGTATCGTAGTAGGTCTTGGTCTTGCCGTACTCCCGGGCGGAGTCATCCTGGGCCTCGGTGACCTGACCGCCCAGAGCATGGGCCATGAGCTGGCAGCCGTAGCAGATACCCAGAATGGGTACACCCCAGGTAAAGATCTCCGGATCCACGTGGGGAGAGGTCTCCAGGTAGACGCTGTTGGGGCCGCCGGTAAAGATGATGCCGATGGGGTTCATGGCCTTCAGCTCCGCCAGAGGGGTGGTGTAGGGCTTTACTTCACAGTACACATTGCACTCCCGGACCCGGCGGGCGATCAGCTGGTTATACTGGCCGCCGAAATCCAGAACGATCACAGTCTGATGGGACATAACAACTTCCTTTCTTACGCTGGACGCTTTGCCCAGGTTTTACACATCTTTTACTCATTGTTCCTTGTTCCCGTTCGCCGCAAGGGCTATACTGAAACCATGCAGAAGAAAGGAGGGAACAGAATGGACTTTCATTGGGACGCCTCCGCCGATCTGGAGGATCTGATCTACGAGAACCAGGACGTATCCGCCAGCGAGCGGTAATCATATACCATCCAAAAGGCCGCACCGGAGGGTGTGGTTTTTTTCTGCCCTGCGGCAGCTCTCCCAAATAAAAGACCCATCCCCCGGCGAGTTTGGTCGCCGGGGGAATTGAGTTTTCAGCGAAAGAATTTCCGCCTTAGATCTTGGTGATGTCGATGGGCTTCAGGTCAACGCTGCGGCTCTGCTCCCGCACGGTGAGCACCGCACGGGCGGTGTCGATGGCGGTGACGCAGGTCACGCTGTGCTCCACGGCGGAGCGGCGGATCTTGAAGCCGTCGCTGTCCTGCTTGCGGCCCTTGGTGGGGGTGTTGATGATCAGGTCCACAGTGCCGCTCTGGATCATATCCAGGATATTGGGGTGGGACTGGGAGACGCGGTTGACCCGCTTGCAGGCGATGCCCGCCTCAGTGAGGGCATCGCAGGTGCCGGAGGTGGCAAAAATCTCAATGCCCATCTCCTCAAAGCCACGGGCAATGCCAACCATCTCGGCCTTGTCCTCGTCCTTGACGGTGACGATGACCCGGCTGCCGCGCTTGGGCACCTTCAGACCAGCACCCTTAAAGGCCTTCAGCAGAGCCTGGGGATAGGTCTCAGCCAGACCCAGCACCTCGCCGGTGGACTTCATCTCCGGGCCAAGGCCGGTGTCCACGTCGGTGAGCTTCTCGAAGGAGAAGACGGGAGCCTTGACGGCATAGTACTTGGCCTCGGGGTAGAGACCGGTGCCGTAGCCCAGGTCCTTCAGCTTCTGGCCCAGCATGACCTTGGTGGCCAGGTCAATAATGGGCACGCCGGTGACCTTGGAGATATAGGGGATGGTGCGGGAGGAACGGGGGTTGACCTCGATGACATAGATGTCGTCGTTGTAGAGGATATACTGGGCATTGATGAGGCCGATGACGCCCAGGTGCTTGGCCATGTTCTTGGTGTGCTTCAGGATAAGCTCACGGTGCTTGTCCTCCAGATTGATGGGAGGATACACAGCAATAGAGTCGCCGGAGTGCACGCCGGCGCGCTCCACGTGCTCCATGATGCCGGGGATGAGGATATCCTCGCCGTCGAACACGCCGTCCACTTCCAGTTCCCGGCCCATCAGATACTTGTCGATGAGGATGGGGTGCTCCTGAACGGTCATGTTGATGATCTTCATGAACTCCTCAATATTGCGGTCGGAGTAGGCAATTTCCATGCCCTGGCCGCCCAGCACGTAAGAGGGGCGCACCAGCACAGGATAGCCCAGCTCGTTGGCAGCCTTCAGAGCCTCCTGAGTGGTGTAGACGGTGCGGCCCTTGGCGCGGGGGATACCGCACTTCTCCAGGATCTCGTCAAAGCGCTCCCGGTCCTCGGCGGCGTCTACGCCGTCAGAGGAGGTACCCAGGATCTGCACGCCCATCTCGGTCAGAGCCTTGGCCAGCTTGATGGCGGTCTGTCCGCCGAACTGAACCACGGCGCCCCAGGGCTTCTCCTGCTCCACAATGTTCTGCACGTCCTCAGCGGTGAGGGGCTCAAAGTAGAGCTTATCGGCCACGTCGAAGTCGGTGGAGACGGTCTCAGGGTTGTTGTTGACGATGATGGTCTCATAGCCCAGGCGACGGAAGGCCCAGACGGAGTGGACGGAGCAGTAGTCAAACTCGATGCCCTGGCCGATACGGATGGGGCCGGAGCCCAGCACCAGCACCTTCTTGCGGTCGCTGCCGGTGTCGATGGCCTCGTTCTCTCCGTCGTAGGTGGAGTAGTAGTAGGGAGTCTCAGCGTCAAACTCGGCGGCGCAGGTATCCACCATCTTGAAAGAGGGGATGATGCCGTACTTCTCCCGCAGAGCCTTTACCTCGGCCTGCTTCATGCCGCACAGGGTGCCGATATAGCTGTCGGCAAAGCACATCTCCTTGGCCCGCTTCAGGGTGTCGGCAGAGGGCACGCCCTTGCAGCGCTCCAGCTCATTCTCCATGTCGATGATGCGCTTGAAGCCGTCCAGGAACCACAGGTCCATCTTGGTAATGTGGTTGATCTTCTGGGGGGAGAAGCCGCGGCGCAGAGCCTCAGCCACCACGAACAGACGCTCGTCGGTGACCTGGACCAGCAGGTCCTCGATCTCGTCGGTGTACAGGCCCTCCAGCTTGTCCAGCTTCAGGGCGCGGACGTTCAGCTCCAGAGAGCGGATGGCCTTCATCAGGGCACCCTCAAAGGAGTTGGCAATGGCCATAACCTCGCCGGTGGCCTTCATCTGGGTGCCCAGAGTGCGGCTGGCGGTGGTGAACTTATCAAAGGGCAGGCGGGGGATCTTCAGGACGCAGTAGTCCAAGGTGGGCTCAAAGCAGGCGGTGGTCTTGCCGGTCACCGCGTTGGGGATCTCGTCCAGGGTGTAGCCCAGAGCGATCTTGGCAGCTACCTTAGCAATCGGGTAGCCGGTGGCCTTGGAAGCCAGAGCGGAGGAGCGGGACACACGGGGGTTAACCTCGATGACCGCATACTCAAAGCTGTCGGGGTTCAGAGCAAACTGACAGTTACAGCCGCCCTCGATCTCCAGGGCAGAGATGATATCCAGAGCGGCAGTACGCAGCATCTGGTACTCCTTGTTGGCCAGGGTCTGGGTGGGAGCCACCACGATGGAGTCGCCGGTGTGCACGCCCACAGGGTCAATGTTCTCCATGGAGCAGACGGTAATCACGTTGCCCGCGGAGTCACCCATGACCTCGAACTCGATCTCCTTCCAGCCGGCGATGCAGCGCTCGATGAGCACCTGGCCCACACGGCTCAGGTTGATGCCGCGGTCGGAGATCTCCCGCAGGGAGTACTCGTCGTAAGCAATGCCGCCGCCGGTGCCGCCCAGGGTGTAGGCGGGGCGAACAATGACAGGGTAGCCGATCTTCTCAGCAAAGGCCACGGCGTCCTCCACGCTCTCCACCACCTCAGAGGTGACGCAGGGCTGGTTGATGGACTCCATGCAGTCCTTGAAGCCCTGGCGGTCCTCCGCCTTGCGGATGGACTCGGGGCTGGTGCCCAGCAGCTTCACACCGTACTTGGCCAGGGTGCCGTTCTCATGAAGGGCCATGGCCAGGTTCAGGCCGGTCTGACCGCCCAGGGTGGGCAGGATGGAGTCGGGGCGCTCCTTCTCAATGACCTGAGTGACGGAGGGGATGTTCAGAGGCTCGATATAGACGTGGTCAGCAATGTCCTTATCGGTCATAATGGTGGCGGGGTTGGAGTTGACCAACACCACCTCGATGCCCTCTTCCTTCAGGGCACGGCAGGCCTGGGTGCCGGCGTAGTCAAACTCAGCGGCCTGGCCAATGACGATGGGGCCGGAGCCCAGCACCAGTACTTTCTTAATTTCCGGATTCTTAGGCATTACTTGTCACCTCCCATGGAAGCGATGAAACGATCAAACAGATACTCAGTATCCTGAGGGCCGGGGCTGGCTTCAGGATGGAACTGGGTGGTAAAGCAGTTGGGGCGCTTGTAACGCAGGCCCTCACAGGTGCCGTCGTTGACGTTGATGTGGCTCACCTCAGCCACAGCAGGGTCCACGGAGTCGGCCAGCACCATATAGCCATGGTTCTGGCTGGTAATGAATACCCGCTTGGCCTCCAGATCCCGTACAGGGTGGTTGCCGCCGCGGTGGCCATAGGCCAGGCGGCCGGTCTTGGCGCCGGTGGCCAGCGCCATGAGCTGGTGGCCCAGGCACACGGCAAACAGGGGGATGTTGCTCTCATAGAGCTTCTTCACCTCGGCGATGATACCCACATTGTCGGCGGGGTCGCCAGGGCCGTTGGAGAGCATCACACCGTCAAAGCCTCCGGAGAGCACGGTCTCAGCGGGAGTGGTGGCGGGGAACACGGTGACATGGCAGCCCCGGCGACGCAGGCACTCGATCATGTTCTGCTTGACGCCGTAGTCCATCATGGCCACCTTATACTTCTCCTCGCCGTAAGCGGGGCAGTCCTCGGGCTCCTTGCGGGACACCCGCTCCACGGTGCCCTCCACCCGATAGGCCTTCAGCTTTTCCATAATCTCGGCCACATTAAAATGCTCCGCGCAGGTAATCATGCCATTCATGCTACCCTGGCTGCGGAGTATCTTGGTCAGCGCACGGGTATCCACACCTTCGATGCCCGTGATGTTATGTTTTTTCAAATAGCTGTCCAGGGTATCCTCGCAGCGGAAATTACTGCCCATGGGGGACAGATGACGTACCACAAAGGCCTCCGCCCAGGGGCGTCCGGACTCATTGTCCACACTGTTCACGCCGTAGTTTCCGATCAGAGGATAGGACATTACGATACCTTGACCCGCATAAGAGGGGTCGGTCAGGATCTCCTGATATCCGGTCATGGAGGTGTTGAACACCATCTCACAGATCCGGTCGGAGGTGCTGCCGATGCTGGTCCCGGAAAATACGCTTCCGTTGGCCAAGATCAAAGTCGCTTTCATCAATTCTCTCACACGCCCTTCCGTTCCAGTTCACTTTTTTCTGTCGCAAAAACGCAATGCTCAAAGTGTTTCAAGCTATTGTATCGAAAATTCTTATACAATGCAAGAGGCATCTGTTATTTTTTTGAAATCTTTCTCCCTGCTTTTTTCCAAGGAATATCTGGCGCAAAATTTGGGCAAACTGGACAAACAATACTCGCCGGGAGGGAAGGAAATGTTTACCGGTTTTGTGCGCACGGTGATCTTATATCTGGTTTTGATCGTGGGCATCCGCCTGATGGGCAAGCGGCAGGTGGGGGAGCTGGAACCCTCGGAGCTGGTGCTGTCCCTGGTCATCGCTGACCTGGCTGCGGTACCCATGCAGGATTTCGGCATTCCCCTTTTGGCCGGAGTGATCCCCATCCTCACCCTGCTGTCCCTGACCATGATCCTCTCTGTGCTCACCATGAAGCACGTGGGCTTTCGCGCTCTGCTGTGCGGACGGCCCAGCGTGATCATCCGCCGGGGCAAGCTGGACCAGGGGGAAATGCGCCGCAACCGCCTGACGGTGGATGAGCTGATGGAGGAGCTGCGCTGCCAGGGCTACGCTGACCCCTCCGTGGTCTGGTACGCCATTTTGGAGACCAACGGGCAGCTTTCCGTCCTCCCCAAGGCCCAGGAAAAGCCCCCCACCCTGGCCCAGTTGGGCCAGAATCCAACCGAGTCCGGGCTTCCCCTGGTCCTCATCAGCGACGGGCATGTGCTGGAGCACAACCTTACCGCCCGGGGCGTGGACCGGAACTGGCTGGAAAAGGAGCTGGGGCGCCAGGGCTGCAGCGACCCCAGCGCCGTCTTTTTGATGACGCTGGATGAGACCGGCGGCGTCTATCTGGCGCCTAAACAGGAGGAATAAGATGAAACGGCTTTGGATGGCGGTCCTTCTTCTGGCCGCGCTGTTGTCTTTGTGTCTGGTCAACGCCTGGTATTCCCTCACCCTCACCCGGCAGCTGTCTGAGCAGCTGGACCAGGCCCAGGCCCTGGTGGAGCAAGACCAGTGGGATCAGGCCCGCTCCATCACTCAGGAGGTTTACGACAGCTGGAACGGCCACCACTTTTACCTGCATGTCTTTCTGCGCCACTCGGACACCGACCAGATACTGCGCACCTTCCGCCAGGTGATCCAGTACCTGGATTTGGAGGAGCTGGACCAGTACGCCGCCGCCAATGCGGACCTGGTGGCCCAGCTGGAGCTGCTCTCCGAGATGGAGCAGCCCAGTCTGGTCAATATTTTATAAAACAAGAGGACGGCTCAGACAGAACCGTCCTCTTGTGTTTTCGATTTGATTATTCCACCGTGACACTCTTGGCCAGGTTCCGGGGCTTATCAATGTCGCAGCCCCGCATCAAAGCCACATAGTAGGCAAACAGCTGCATGGGGATGACCTCCAGGGAGGGCAGGAACATGGGGTTGACCTCCGGGATGGTCATGGCGCTGTCCACCAGGCTCTCCAGAGCCTCTTTGTGGTTTTCGCAGGCGATGCCGATCACGTCGGCTCCCCGGGCCTTGACCTCCTTGACGTTGCTCATGAGCTTTTCAAACAGCTCGTTCCACCCCGCCAGAGCTACCACCAGGGTGCCGTCCTCAATGAGGGAGATGGTGCCGTGCTTGAGCTCACCGGCGGCGTAGGCCTCGGAGTGGATGTAGGAGATCTCCTTGAGCTTCAGGGAACCCTCCAGGCCCACGGCGTAGTCGATGTTGCGGCCGATAAAGAAGACCGAGTTGTGGTTAAAGTAGATGGAGGCGTAGTACTGGATCTTCTCCGTGTCCTTCAGAATGGCCTCCGCCTTGGCAGGCAGAGCGCGCAGCTCCTCTACCAGAACGCTGTACTCCTCCTTGGTCACCCGGCCCAGCAGGTCGGCAAAATAGAGACCCAGCAGATAGACCACCGCCAGCTGGGTGGAGTAGGCCTTGGTGGTAGCCACGGCGATCTCTGGCCCGGCCCAGGTATAGAGCACGTCGTCCGACTCCCGGGCGATGGTGGAGCCCACCACGTTGACGATGGACAAAATCCGAGCGCCCAGCCGCTTGGCCTCCCGCATGGCGGCCAGGGTGTCGATGGTCTCACCCGACTGGCTGATGACCAACGCCAGGGTATGTTTGGTCACAATGGGGGCGCAGTACCGGAACTCAGAGGCCAGGGTGACCTCCACCGGGATGCGCAGCAGCCGCTCCAAAATGTACTTGGCGGCCATACCCACGTGGTAGGAGGAACCGCAGGCAATGACGTACAGCCGGTCCAGGTCCTCCAGTTCCTCCTTGGTGATGGTCACATCGTCCAGCACCACTTTGCCGTCCCGCAGGCGGGGAGAGATGGTGTCCCGGATGGCCTTGGGCTGCTCCATGATCTCCTTGAACATGAAGTGCTCATAGCCGCCCTTTTCCGCCGCTGAGATCTCCCAATCCACGTGGGAGGTCTCCTTCTCCACCGGCTGGACCAGGGAGTTATACACCTTGACTCCATCCGGGGTGAGCACCGCCATCTCGCCGTCATCCAGGTAGCAGACCTCCCGGGTGTAGCGGATCAGGGCGGTAACGTCGCTGGCCAGCATGGTAAAGCCCTGGCCCAGGCCCAGGATCAGGGGGGAGTCCTTCCGCACCGCCACCAGCTTATCCGGCTCGTCGGCGCACACAATGCCCAGGGCATAAGCCCCCTGAATCCGGTGGAGCACCTTGGACACCGCGTCCAACAGGTCCCCCTTGTAGTAGTAGTCCAGCAGCTGGGCCACCACCTCGGTGTCGGTCTCCGAGACGAATTGGACCCCCTTGGACTCCAGGAATTTCTTTAACTTTGCGTAGTTTTCAATGATACCGTTGTGTACCACCGCCATGCGGCCGGACTGGCTCACCTGGGGGTGGGAGTTTACGTCGTTGGGGGCTCCGTGGGTGGCCCAGCGGGTGTGGCCCACTCCCATCAGTCCGGGGACGTCCTGCCCCTCCCGGGTCAGGTCCCGCAGTACCTGGAGACGGCCCTTGGCCTTCACTACCTGCAAGCCCTTTTCTGCATCATACACCGCCAGGCCCGCCGAGTCATAGCCCCGGTACTCCAGCCTGGACAGCCCATCCAGCAAAATAGGGGCTGCCTGTTCCTTGCCGATAAAACCAACGATTCCACACATATTGACTGTTCCTCCTAAAACTTGGATCTGGAGGACAAACTCGCAGCCATTTGAACCTCGTTATCCGGTCCCAGCCCTTCTGTTTTGCGGTCACCCGCATATTTGTAGGCTGAGTACGCGCCCGGACCGGGCACGGAAGGGCATCCGCCGAATTTACGGGACAGAGTTCTGTCCTTTCGATACTCCCTTCTCCTCGTCGTCCTGCCCGTATAGGACAGGCGCTGGCGCTTTGTGATGGGATCGCCCCATAGCCTCCTTTCTCTCTGCGATATGGTATAAAAAAGCGCAGTGCGCCTTTTTATCAAAGCATTCTCCGGTCCTCCGGATTGATGGACCGGATGGGACGGCAGGGGTTACCCACTGCCAGTACGTTTTCCGGGATATCCCGACTGACCACACTGCCCGCACCGATCACCGACCCGGAGCCGATCGTCACCCCGGGCAGCACCACCACGTTGCCCCCGATCCACACGTTGTCGCCTACGGTGATGGGTTTTGCAAACTCCAGCATAGCGTTGCGGGTGGGATAGTCCAGGGGGTGTCCGGCAGTATAGAAGCCGCAGTTGGGGGCGATGAACACATTGTCCCCGAACGTCACCGGGGCGCAGTCCAGGATGACGCAGTTGTAGTTGGCAAAGAAGTTCTCGCCCACCTGGATGTAGCTGCCATAGTCACAGCGAAACTGAGGATTGATGGCGCAGTTCTTCCCCACCTTGCCAAGCAGCTGCCGCAGCACTTCCATACGCAGCTCCGTCTCTGCCATGGGCAGGGCGTTGAGCTGTCGGCACAGCAGGTCGGCCCGGTGCCGCGCGGCATTCAGTTCGGGTTCATCCGCACAGTAGAGCTGCCCGGACAACATTTTCTCTCGCTCTGTCATCCTTTTCCATCTCCTTCACGGGATGTTATCCTGAAAAACAGCCCTATTATAGCGGCCATCCCGCCCCTCGTAAAGAGAATTTAACGAAAAATAATTTTTATTTTGATTTCTTTATGAAATACGTTTTCAGCCCCATTCCAACAAAAACACCGCCCTTCCAACATTGGGAAGAGCGGTGTCTTTTGTATTTTTATTTAGTTTACCGGCCCAGCATGGTGCGGATGCGGGCCACAGCCTCCTTGGTAGCGTCGGCATCGCCGAAGGCGGTCAGGCGGATATACCCCTCGCCGCTGGGACCAAAGCCCGCGCCGGGGGTGGTGACCACGTTGGCCTCTTTGAGGAGTTTGTCAAAGAACTCCCAGGAGCCCATGCCGTCGGGGGTCTTGAGCCAGATGTAGGGGGCGTTCACGCCGCCAAAGCAGGTCAGACCCGCCTCGGTCAGGCCCTCCCGGATGACCCGGGCGTTCTCCTGGTAATAGGCGATGGTTTCCTTGATCTGGCGCTGGCCCTCCTCAGTGTAGACGGCGGCAGCGCCCCGCTGGATCACATAAGGCACGCCGTTGAACTTGGTGCACTGGCGGCGGTTCCACAGGGCGTTGAGCTTGGCCCCGTCCCGCTCCAGCTCCATGGGCACCACGGTGTAGGCGCAGCGGTTGCCGGTGAAACCGGCAGTCTTGGAGAAGGACCGGAACTCGATGGCGCAGGTGCGGGCCCCCTCGATCTCATAGATGGTGTGGGGCACGTCGTCCTGGGTGATGAAAGCCTCATAGGCGGAGTCGTAGAGGATGACAGCCTTGTTCTCATTGGCGTAGTCCACCCAGGCCTTCAGCTGCTCCTTGGTAGCCACGGTGCCGGTGGGGTTGTTGGGGAAGCACAGGTAGATCATATCCACCTTCTCCTGGGGGATCTGGGGGGTAAACCCGTTCTCCTCCACGCAGGGCATGTAGACCAGCTTGGACCACTTGCCCAGCTCCTCCTGGAAGTCACCGGCCCGGCCGGCCATGGCGTTGGTATCCACATACACGGGATAGACGGGGTCACACACGGCTACCACGTTGTCAGCGCCGAAGATGTCGCCGATGTTGCCGCAGTCGCTCTTGGCGCCGTCGGAGACAAAGATCTCGTTGGGCTTGATATCCACGCCCCGGGCGGCATAGTCGGTCTTGGCAATGGCCTCCCGCAGGAAATCGTAGCCCTGCTCGGGACCGTAGCCGTGGAAGCCCTCAAAGGTGCCCATCTCATCCACTGCCTTGTGCATGGCTTCGATGACAGCGGGGGCCAGAGGCCGGGTCACGTCACCGATGCCCAGACGGATCATCTTGGCCTCGGGGTGCTCGGCGGTGTAAGCGGCCAGACGGCGGGCGATCTCAGAAAACAGATAGCTGCCGGGCAGCTTGAGGAAATTTTGGTTCACTTTGGTCATAGCGTACCGCTCCTTTGTGCCGTAAGGGCAAAGTTTCATGGTTGATATTATCCCCGATGCTCCCCCGGTTGTCAATCTAAATTTCCCCCTGGAACACGGTACGGGCCGGGCCGGTCAGCAGGATGCGGCCGCTCTCCCGCTCCCACTCCACCTTCAGCTCGCCTCCGGGCAGCGCCACCGTGGCCCGCCGGTCGCACCGCCCCGACTTGACCGCCGCCGCCAGTACCGCGCAAGCTCCCGTCCCGCAGGCCATGGTGGGGCCGCTCCCCCGCTCCCACACCCGCACCCGCAGCCGGTCCCGGGCCTCCACAGCAACAAACTCCATGTTCCATTCCCCGGGAAAGGCCGGGTCCCGCCCCAGAGCCGCCCCCCGCACCTCCAGATCAATTTCCTCCGGTTCCGGGCAGAAAATGACCCCGTGGGGATTGCCCATGTCCACCGGATACACCGTCTCCCCCTGCACCTCCAGCGGCGGACTCAGTTTAGGCTCTCCCATATCCACCGTGACCTCCCGCACCTGTCCCCCCAGCACATGCAGGCGGAGAAACCGGGGTCCGGCGTCAGTATCGATGGTCAGGCAGGTCTTTCGGGTCAGGCCGTTATCGTACACGTATTTGCCTACGCACCGGATGCCGTTGCCGCACATGGCCCCCCGGGAACCGTCGGCGTTGTACATCTCCATGGTAAAATCCCCTTCCCGGCCCGGCCGGATGCAGATGAGCCCGTCCGCCCCCACCCCAAAGTGGCGGTCCGACAGCCTCACCGCCAGCCCCGGCAGGTCCTCCGGGACCTCTTTGAGGCAGTTCAAATAGATATAGTCATTTCCCAGACCCTCCATTTTGGTAAAGCGCATGCCCGCTCCTTTCCCGCTCAGCCCCTCCGGGCAGCACACGCCCGGACCTACACCGGAAAGCATATGCCCCCTCGCCCCCTCTTAGCACCCGCCCGCCGCTCCCCTCCTGTTTTCCCGTCCTTTTTCCTCTTTTGTGAATTTTCCCACATCCGCCCCCAGCTGATTTGGAAAGTTTGTCGCAATCCAAACTTGAAAAATTGCGGTTTGGGTAGTATCGTATTATTATTCGGGCGCGGCCTCAGGACCGCACCACACTACGGAAAGTGGGGCAAGGACGTCCACCCTGGGCGGTCTTGTCTTCTTTTTTACCCCGGCACCGCCAAAATCAGAGGAAAGGGTTTGAGACAATGAGCGATAAAATCACGGAGATCTTTGGCTCCAACGTGTTCAGCACCTCGGTCATGCAGGAGCGTCTGCCTAAGAAGGTCTTTGCTGAAGTCATGTACGTGATGGAACACGGCGGCAACATCAGCATCGCCACTGCCGACATCGTGGCCAACGCCATGAAGGATTGGGCTGTTGAGAAGGGCGCCACCCACTACACCCACTGGTTCCAGCCTCTTACCGGCATCACCGCCGAGAAGCACGACGCCTTTATGACCCGCCCCGAGGACAGCAAGACTCTCCTGCAGCTCACCGGCAAGCAGCTCATCATGGGCGAGTCCGACGCCTCCTCCTTCCCCTCCGGCGGCCTGCGCTCCACCCACTACGCCCGGGGCTACACCGCCTGGGATATGACCTCCCCCGCCTTTGTCAAGGAGATGACTGCCGGCACCATCCTGTGCATCCCCACCATCTTTGTCTCCTATAACGGTGAGGCGCTGGACAAAAAGACCCCCCTGCTGCGCTCCATGGAGGCCATCAACACCCAGGGTCTGCGCATCCTGCGTCTGTTCGGCAACACCCAGGCCCAGAAGGTCTTCCCCTCGGTCGGCCCTGAGCAGGAATACTTCCTGGTAGACCGTGAGAAATATCTCAACCGCCGGGACCTCATCTACACCGGCCGCACCCTCTTCGGTGCTCCCGCCCCCAAGGGCCAGGAGCTGGACGACCAGTACTTCGGCGTCATCCGTGAGCGGGTGGGCGACTTCATGTCCGACCTGAACCAGGAGCTGTGGAAGCTGGGCATCCCCGCCGTCACCCAGCACAATGAGGTGGCCCCCGCCCAGCACGAGATGGCCCCCATCTACACCATGTGCAACCTGGCCGTGGACCAGAACCAGCTGACCATGGAAACCATGAAGCGGGTAGCCACCCGTCACGGTCTGGTGTGCCTGCTCCACGAGAAGCCCTTTGCCGGCGTCAACGGCAGCGGCAAGCACAACAACTGGTCCATCGGCACCGACACCGGTGAGAACCTGCTGGACCCCGGCGACACCCCCAACGAGAATCTCCAGTTCCTGCTGGTCCTCTCCTGCATCATGAAGGCCGTGGACGTCCACGCCGACCTGCTGCGCCAGTCCGCCTCCTGTGTGGGCAACGAGCATCGTCTGGGCGGCCAGGAGGCTCCCCCCGCCATCATCTCCATCTTCCTGGGCGACCAGCTGGAGAGCGTAGTGGAGCAGATCGTCTCCAACGCAGACTCCATCAAGCTGCTGGCTACCGGCAAGCTGGACTCCGGCGTATCCACCGTCCCTGTTCTCAACCGTGACGCCACCGACCGCAACCGCACCACTCCCTTCGCCTTCACCGGCAACAAGTTCGAGTTCCGCATGGTGGGCTCTTCCGACTCCATCGCCGACGCCAACACCACCCTCAACGCCATTGTGGCCGAGGCGCTGTGTCAGGCCGCTGATGAGCTGGAAGCTGCCGACGACTTCTCTACCGCCTGCATGCAGGTCATCCACCGCAACATGACCGAGCATCAGCGCATCATCTTCAACGGCGACGGCTACTCTGAGGAGTGGGTCCAGGAGGCCGCCCGCCGCGGTCTGCCCAACCTGCCCTCCCTGGTGGACGCGGTGCCCGCGCTCACCACCCAGAAGGCTATCAACCTGTTCACCCGCTTTGGCATCTACACACCCCAGGAGCTGGAGGCCCGGGCTGAGATCATGTACGAGACCTACATCAAGGTCATCAAGATCGAAGCCAACACTATGATCCATATGGCCGCCAAGCACTACATCCCCGCTGTCATCCACTACACCACCCGCCTGGCTCAGTCCATCAACGCCGTGGCCTCCGCCTGTCCTCAGGCCGAGTTGTCGGTGCAGCGCAAGCTGCTGCAGGAGGTAAGCCGCTACCTGGCCGACGCCTCCACCGCTCTGGAGCAGCTCAAGCCCCTGATGGGCCGGGTAGACTCCATCGACGGGGTCAAGGAGATGGCTCTGGCCTACCACGACGCGGTGGTGCCCGCCATGGACGCCCTGCGCTACCCCATCGACACCCTGGAGCTGATGGTGGACAAATCCATCTGGCCTGTCCCCACCTACGGCGATCTGATGTTTGAGGTTTAAAAGGATATAACAAAATTGCCCGCCAGCCGGCGGGCAATTTTTTATGGGCATTTTTCCTTTCCAGCCTTTTTCTCGTATCGTCCCTTCTTTTTCGACACAGTCTAGGCTGGGAGGTGATCCACGTTGGAAGACAGCGAAGCACTTTTGCGTTTTATTCACAAAAATGCCGCCATGGGCGTCGGCACTCTGCCCCAGGCTCTCTCTCTGCCTCAGAGCCGGGCTATGACCTCCGCCCTTCAAGACCAGCTGCGGGAGTACCGCTCCATCGCCGCCCGGTCCCAGAGCTACGCCAAGGGGAAGGGTCTTCATCTGAAAGGTCCGGGCAGTGCCGCGCTGACCATGTCGGGGATGATGCTCCGGGCCCAGACCGCTCTGGACCCCTCTACTTCCAAGCTGGCGGAGATGATGATCCAGGGCAGCACCATGGGTACGGTGGAGATGACCCGGCGTCTGCATCAGCTCTCGGATCAGTCTGACCCGGAACTGGTCTCGCTGGGCCGGCAGCTCTTACAGACAGAAGAACAAAACATTCAACAAATGAAGCGCTTTTTGTGAAAAAACTGCCCGCGGCCAGGCCGCGGGCAGTTTTCATTCTTATTTGTCCTTCAGCAGTTTGTTGAGCTCCTGCATAAAGGTATTGATGTCCTTGAACTGACGATAGACCGAGGCAAAGCGTACATAGGCCACCTCGTCCACCTTTTTCAGGCGCTCCATCACCAGCTCGCCGATCTGGGCGGAGCTGACCTCCCGCTCCATCTCGTTTTGCAGCTTCTGCTCGATCTCGTTGACGATGCCCTCCAGGGTCCCCACCGACACCGGCCGCTTCTCACAGGCCCGGATCAAACCGCCCATGACCTTGTTGCGGTCAAAACTCTGGCGGCTGCCGTCCCGCTTGACCACCACCAAGGGCAGGCTCTCCACCGTCTCATAGGTGGTAAACCGCTTATGGCAGGACAGGCACTCCCGGCGGCGGCGGATGCTGGCTCCCTCCTCGGCGGGGCGGGAATCCACCACTTTACTCTCCAGATAGGCGCAATAGGGGCATTTCATTGGCAGTTCCTCCCAATTCAGGCGTCTTTGTTTTAGTGTAGCACATTTTTTCCTGCTGTGGTAGTCCCCACCGAAATTTATTTTCTTCTCCGGTGCTGTTTTTCTTCTCTGGGACATACCAGTGGAGTGGAGGTGACGCCATGTCCGTCCTGCACACACTGACTCAGCATCTCTGGTGCCCCTGGCTGCTGGGGGGCTTTCTGCTCACCGGGCTGGTCTACTCTTTTGGTTCGGGGTTTTTCCCCTTTTTCCACGCCCGGCTGTGGCTAGGTACTACGCTGGGCAGTCTGTTTCATCCCACCAAGGCGAAAAAAGGAGGCGGCCTGTCCTCTCTTCAGGCCCTGGCCACTGCCCTGGCCTCCACCATGGGGACGGGCAGTATCGCCGGGGTGGCCGCCGCCCTGTGTCTGGGCGGTCCGGGGGCAGTCTTTTGGATGTGGGTATCCGCCCTGCTGGGGATGATGACCAGCTGCGGGGAAAAGCTGCTGTCTGTGCGCTACCAGCGCATAGCTCCCGGCGGCGGCCGCCAGGGCGGTCCTATGTTCTATCTGCGGGATGGGGTGGGCTCTCCCCTGCTGGCGGTCTGGTTCTCTCTGGCCTGTCTCCCTGCCACGTTGGCTGGGGGCGGGATGGTTCAGTCAGGTTCCATCGCCGCCTCCCTCCACGGGGCATTTGGCTGGCCGTCCCTGGCCATCGGCCTGGGCACCGCCGCTGCGGCGGGGATGATCCTTACCGGCGGCCTGGGCCGCATCGCCCGGGTATCCCAGGCTCTGGTCCCCGCCATGGCCCTGCTTTATCTGGGCGGAGGCGCGCTGGTGCTGCTGCTGCGCTGGCAGCAGGTGCCCCAGGCTCTCTCTCTGATTTTCCGCTGCGCCCTCACACCTGAGGCTGCGCTGGGAGGCGGTCTGGGCTGGACAGCGGCGGAGGCTCTGCGCCACGGGGTAGCCCGGGGAGTGTTCACCAATGAGGCGGGTTTGGGCACCTCCGCCATGGCCCACGGCGCCGCCGAAGTGGATTACCCCGCCCGTCAGGGCATGTGGGGCATTTTTGAGGTGTTCTTCGCTACCCTGCTCACTTGTACCCTCACCGCCCTGGTCATTCTGGTGGGGGGCGTGTACCAGCCAGAGACAGTACTCTCTCAGCTACGTCAGGGCACGCTTCCCGACTGGGCTTTGGGGGTCCCCCTCACTGCCCGCTCCTTTTCCGCCGTACTGGGGGAGGCAGGGGCATGGATCGTTTGGATCAGCCTGCTGCTGTTTGCCTTCTCCTCCATTCTCGGCTGGAGCTACTACGGCCAGCAGAGCCTGCGCTTCCTCACCGGCGGAGACCGCCTCCTCCCCCTGTACCGTGCTGTCTTTTTGGGATGTGTAGTCCTGGGGGCCTGCGGGAACAGCGCAGGCCTTTGGCAGCTGGTGGACCTGTGCAACGCCCTGATGGCCATTCCCAACCTGCTAGCTCTGCTTCTGCTGGCTCCTCAAGCCCTGCGTCTGCTGCAGCAATGGGTTCAGCAACAAAATACCCCGGTGTGACATGTCACACCGGGGCATTTTGCTTCGTTTAATCCAAGCAGAACATGGGGCGGGCCTCGTCAAACAGGTCCACCATACCGCAGTAGTTGAGGGTTTCATAGGTCTCCAGCCACTGCTGCTGTTCCTCATTGAGCTCCTCCCGTTCCAGATACTCCCCATCTGCCGTGAGGATCCCCACCGGGGTGATGGCAGGCATCTCCTCATAGAGTTGAGAGAGGAAGTTCATGAAACCGGTCAGCGGCATCCCTGTCAGCTGGCCGGTGAGTACGCCCAGATAGTTGGGGCTGATCATTAACCCCTCCTGCTCCTCAATATCATAGTTGGTCCAGATAAAGAAGGGGACCTGGTACTGCTGCATCACCTCTTCGGTGGTACGCTCCGAGAGAGGCTTTCCGTAGAGTTTTTCATAAAACGCGTTTTTCAGAGGCGGCTGGTGATCGCCGAAGAAGACGATCATAGTGGGCTCACTGCTCTGTTCATAGTGGGCCACCAGCTGCTCCAGCGCCTGGTCGCTCTCCAGCACCAGAGATAAGTACTGCTCCGAGGAGTAGTCCGCCTGACGCAGCTCATCGGATACCGTCACTGTTTTCTCCAGGTTGTTCCAGCCCTGGGCGTAGCTGCTGTGATTCTGCATGGTGACGTTAAAGATGAAGTTGGGGTCTCCCTGCTCCGCATCGGTGATCTGGAAGATGGTCTCATAGTCCGACTGGTCGGAGATGTAGTTGCGGATAAGATAGGCGTTGTCCACGTCCTCCTGGTAGAGCTGGTTATCAAAGCGCATGTTGTTATACACGATGGGCCGGTTCCATCCCGAGGACTTATAGGGGTGAAAGGCGGTAGTTTCATAGCCGTTCACTCCAAACAGGGATGCCAGGGAGGGCATCCCTTCTTTGGTGTAGAGCTGGTAGGCTACCGTGTGGGGAGGCTGGAAGATGGTGGAGAACCCGGTGAGGTATTCAAACTCCACGCTGGCAGTACCTCCTCCGGTGACGGGGGAGTACATCCAGCCTTTAATGGTGTTCTCACTGAGGGAGTGGAGGAAGGGGGTGGGGTCCTGAGAGACCTCCAGATTGTCAAAGATGGTCAGGTCGGAGAAGGACTCATTCATGACCACAATGATATTGATGGGCTTGGTCGTGTCCACATTTTCTTCCACACCGGGGTACTCGTCCATCAGTTTCAGCACAAGGTCATGGCTGTAATCATCGGGCTTATCCACCGAGCTATACCGCAGGGCCACCGTGAAATTCAGGAGAAAGCCGTTGGCCTGGGTGACCCACTGCTGGGTATAGATCCCTAGGGCAGGCAGCATGCCGGTAAAGAAGAAGGCAAACGAGTAGCCGATGCAAAAAACCCAGCCCACAATTCCCACCGGCAGAGGCAGCTTGTCCCGCTTGGGCTGAGGCTGGCACATCCACACCAAAAACAGGTAAGCTACCAGCAGCACCGCCGCCTGCTCCATATAGGTATCAATGGAAAAGTCAAAGGCGTCGGCCACATTGGCCGCCGTCTTCCAGCTGGCCACATCGGCAGGAAACAAAATGCGGCCCCGGAAGCGCAGCACATAGTGGTTTACCAGTCCAATCACAAAACTCAGGCAGATGGCCAGTCCGGCCGCTCGGCGGCGGCGCCCCAGCACCAGCCGGCACACAAAGAACAGGATGTAATACCAGACCAGATTCATCAGCACCTGCCAGGCCTGCAGGTCGGAAAACACATCGTTCTGGTTGAGGATCTCCACCATCCAGAAGGCTGCCCAGGGTCCCAGCAGGAATACCAGTCTGGACATCCATTTCCATGGCTGGCTGCGCAAGTCGGCCACCAGCCGCGGGAACGTATCGCGGTACAATAAAGCTCTCATAGGATCTCCTTTGGCGGTCTGAACCGCCTGTGGTATCAAAGCGGCAGTTCCATTGCGCTGCCGCTACCTTTTAGAATAAAACTTTTCAAAAATTTTGCAAGATATTTTCCGGAATTTCACTCCTGTCCTGTTAGACGCAAACGGAGCGGGAAGGTTTCCTTCCCGCTCCCATTTTTTCTTTATTTGCTGTAAATCCGGGCAACCCGGGGGCTGAGCTGGGCAGTCAGTCCGCAGCCCTCGTCCTCTCCCACCAGCAGGGCCACCTCCTGAGAGGCCAGCAGGTTTCCCTGTTCGTCCCAGCCAAACAGGGTCACCGGGTCGCCCACCCGGCAGGGAATACCGGTGACGTCCACCAGAGTCTGATCCATGCAGCAGGCCATCAGCCGGCCCCGCTCTCCTCCTACCAGCACCGGCCCATGGACCCGTACCAGCTCTTCACTGAGCCCGTCGCCGTATCCCACAGCGATGGTAGCCACAGTGGAGTCCCGCTCCAGAAATACCTTTCCGCCGTAACCCAGGGGCGAGCCGGCCTGGAGAGTACGAAGGCCGGTGATCCAGGTGCGCCAGGTGGCCGTTTCACTCACCCGTCCGGTGGGCTGAGTGGGGTGGTCCATGTACAGCCGCCGGCCGATGCGCACCCCGTCCAGCCGGTACTGGGGGAACTGCTCATGGGCAGCGCTGGCCGAAATGTGCCGCAGGGGGATCTCCATTCCTCCCGCCTGCAGCTGCTCCACACCTTCCAGAAACAGCTCATACTGCTGCTGGGTCCGCTCTGTGTCCTCCAGGTCGGCAAAGTGGCTGAAGGCGCCCATGATCTGGAAATGATTCCGGGTGCTTCGCCACTCCTCCAGCAGATGGGCCAGCTCCGCCCCTGGCATTACGCCGGTGCGGTTGAGCCCGGTCTCGATCTTGATTTGAATTTTTACCCGCCGGCCTGCCGACTGTCCCAGCAGTGCCAGCACCGGGAGAAGCTCCAGCCGCCCCACCGACAGCGTGAGGTCCAGCTCCACCGCTGCGCGCAGCAAATGGGCGGGCACACCGCCCAGGATCAGGATCTCCCGGGTGATGCCCGCCTGGCGCAGGGCCGCGCCCTCCCCCACCTGTGCCACCGCTAAAGTGGTGATCTGGGGAAATTCCTCCATAACATGGCCCATGGCCTCCAGCCCCAGGCCATAGGCGTTATCCTTCAGCACAGGGATCAGCTGCGCTCCCTGCAGCTCTTCCAGAACGGTAGCCACGTTGCGCCGTACTCGTTTCATATCCACAGATAAAGTCGAATTATTCAAAATAATATTCATTTTTCTTTCTGTCTCCCTCTCGCCGAACAAACCTCCGTCCCCCGGTGATCTGCCCCATTCCTCGAAAGATTTTTTTATTGTCACCTGATTATATCCTCTTTTTCTCCCTGTTTCAACCGGAAATTACCGCCCCGTGTCATTTGTGCTAAAAAAATTTATTCCAGCGCTCACTTTTTGCATAGTTATCTATTGACGTTGAATATTTTTCGGTGGTATACTCTTACACAACCTATCCAAGCCCCGTGGGCCTGGATGAATGGTATGTAAAGGAGATTATGCAAAATGAAAAAGAATGTTCTTGCTCTGTCCCTGGCTTTGGCCCTGGGTCTTGGGCTGACCGCTTGTTCCAGCAGCAACAGCGGTTCCGCTTCTAATTCTGGCTCCAACACCGATACCTCCGGCTCCCAGAGCAGCACCAGCGGCTCCAACACCGGCGCTGAGAAGCTGGTCCTGGGCACCTCCGCTGACTATCCTCCCTTCGAGTTCCACGTCCTTCAGGACGGCGAGGACAAGATCGTGGGTATCGACGTGTTCCTGGCCCAGCAGATTGCCGAGGATATGGGCGCTGAGCTGGAGATCAGCGACATGGACTTTGACATGCTGCTCAACCTGATGAACAAGGGTGATGTGGACATGGTCATCGCCGCCATGGAGCTCAAGGATGACCGTGCTGCCGCCGCTGACTACTCCGACCCCTACTACACCGATGAGGCTCCCCTCATTGTTGTGAGAAAGGCTGACCTGGATCAGTACAAGACCCTGGAGGACTTCTCCGGCAAGACCGTGGGCGCCCAGACCGGCACCACCAAGGCTGACATCGTCCTGGGCACCGATCCCGAGAAGCCCCACATGACCGATGTGCAGGACCTGCTGCTGCCCAAGGTCACCGATCTGATTGCTCAGCTCCAGTTTGAGAAGTGCGACGCCGTGGTTCTGGACGCTGCTGTGGCTCAGAAGTACGTGGCCTCCAACGACGAGCTGGCCATCGTCGAGAGCATCGACCTGGGTGAGGCCGCTGAGCCCTACCGTGTGTGGGTTGCCAAGGGCGATCCCAAGGGTCTGCTGCCCTCCATCAATGAGACCATCGCCAAGGTGACTGCCGAGGGCGGCGCTATGACCGACTTCATCGAGCAGGCCAACGATCTGGTTTCTCAGGCTCAGTAAATTCTTTTCGTTCTATCTGCCGTGCAAAGCCGCATTTGCGGCTTTGCACGGCTGTGTATTGGGAATTTTGAAAGAAAGATAAGGGAGTACAACTATGCTTGAATCCTTCCTCCAAATGTTTACCAATCCCGGTCCCGCCAGCTTCATCAACTTCACCTTCCTGCCCAAGTACACCTTCTATTTTGTACAGGGCGTGAAGTACACCCTGATGCTGTCTGTTGTGGCGGTGCTGCTGGCCGTGATCCCCGCCCTTTTGCTGGCCCTGATGCGGCTGAGCAAAAGCCGCATTGTCCGCTGGATCTCCGGCGCTTACATCGCCATCTTCCGCTCCACGCCTATGCTGGTGCAGCTGTACATCATCTATCTGGGTGTATTCTCCTTCATCGAGGTGCCCAAGATGACCATTTTCGGCTTCTTGCGTCTGGATCTGTTTATCCCCAGCGTAGTGGCTCTGGCGCTGAACAGCTCCGCCTATGTGGCTGAGATCTTCCGGGCCGGTATTCTGGCGGTGGATGCAGGCCAGACCGAGGCCGCCCGCTCTCTGGGCCTGTCCTCCTGGCAGTCCATGCGTCTGGTAGTCCTGCCCCAGGCGGTCAAGAATGTACTCCCTGCCCTGGCCAACGAGGTCGTCACCATGGTGAAGGAGTCCTCCATCTGCTCCGTGATCGGCGTGTACGATCTGATGTGGGGTGCAAAGACAGTCATTACCAACTCCTACATCGCAGTGGGTCCCCTGGTCCTGGCTGCCATCATCTACTTCTGCATCAACTTCCCCGCCAGCAAGGCCATCGAGGCCATTGAAAGGAGAATGCGTCGTGGCGACAAGCGCTGAGCTCATCCGTGTTGAGCACGTCATCAAGGAATACAACCACGGAGCGGTGAAGGCCCTTAACGACTGCTCCCTCTCCATCAAGAAGGGCGAGGTGGTTGCCATCATCGGCCCCTCCGGTTCCGGTAAGTCTACTCTGCTGCGGTGCCTGAACCTGCTGGAGATCCCCTCCAGCGGACACATCTACTTCAATGATGTGGACATCACGGACAAAAAGGTGGATATCGACCTCCACCGCCGGAAGATGGGCATGGTGTTTCAGCACTTCAACCTCTTCCCCCACATGACGGTCCAGAAAAATATCACCTTGGCCCCTGTCCAGCTGAAGCTCAAGACCCAGGAGGAGGCGGACAAGCAGGCCATGGAGCTGCTGGAGCGCATCGGCCTGGCCGACAAGGCCAACGAGTACCCCAATATGCTCTCCGGCGGCCAGAAGCAGCGCATCGCCATCGTCCGCGCTCTGGCTATGGAGCCGGAGGTCATGCTCTTTGACGAGCCCACCTCCGCCCTGGACCCCGAGATGGTGGGCGAGGTGCTGGATTTGATGCGGGACCTGGCCCAGGAGGGCATGACCATGGCGGTGGTCACCCACGAGATGGGCTTCGCCCGGGAGGTGGCCAGCCGGGTCATCTTCATGGACAGCGGCGCGATTCTGGAGGAAAACACCCCCCGCGCCCTCTTTGACAGCCCCCAGAATCCCCGCACCCAGCTGTTCCTCAGCAAGGTACTATAAATCCTTATCTTTGTATGGAAGACACAAAATTCCCCTGTATCCGCTCGGAACACTCCAGGTGGATACAGGGGTTTCTTCTCTTTATGCGTGTATGCGTGG